>Ga0056128_1003238_pt1 | contig 19879 bp, 13 predicted proteins | sample WorMetLIZISLAND2_FD_71113 | JGI IMG/M metagenome (GOLD analysis project Ga0056128, IMG submission 71113) | Marine gutless worms symbiont microbial communities from Max Planck institute for Marine Microbiology, Germany - Olavius geniculatus... ... | reverse complement strand
TGCGACGAAATGGCTGGAGATAGACCAGGACAACCTGCGTATGAAATTTTCAGCATTCAACGTGGATTTTAGCTGTCCAAGTCCCGACCCCCTAGGTTCAAGGAGGCCGGCGCAGGCGGGTGTCAAAGACAGCTACCCTCCTAAAAGTGGTTATTTTACCGCAATTTTCTCGCGTAGCGTAAAAATAGTGGCAGATAGGTACATACATGCTGCTTATCATAACAAGCACTGGTGACAGGCTTTTTGGATTTATCAACATCAATGACCTTGAACCCTAAAAATATTGATTTTAAGCGATTTTTTGGCGATTTTTGGCTGCAAAAGAATGAATTGCGCCGAAATGGATGGAGATAGACTACGACTACCTGCGAACAGGAACTGCTGTAGGCTTTCGCGCGTCTCATTAGCTTTGCTCAAATTACTTGTATTTAGTTGCCCTAAAATTATGTCTATCAAATATTTTTGTTTCTAAATAATTTCTTTTTGCCATTTTAATGCTAGTTTTCCTCTTCTAATGTGCGTGTGTCACATTTTATCATAAATGGTATTTCAGTAAAACAACAGTGACATAGGCTATAGTATATAATATAATAAGCCAAACAATCGAGCCAATACCAATACCAGACACATTAATCATTTTCATACTACGTTGTTGCTGTCCTAACGCAGCTCTCCTATCCGGTCCTATCTGCTATAGACCTATTAAGCGCCCAGATTCTCTATAAGAAAAATGATTTTGTCGGCCTTAGACAATTCCATGTGGTTGCGTTTTTTCGTTATAATGTCACCGGCTTTCGAGAAAAGTCGCTCGCCCAGCAGCTGACGCTCAATGACGGCGATGTTTGGGTATGACACACTGGATGTGCGGCTTTTACAGTCACTGGTAGGCCTACGTGGTGCTGTTGTAAACTGATGTCTTGTCTACTGGCCTGCAGCACGATGGCACAAACAGAGTTAATTACTAACAGGTGTGAGTAGACACCACTTGTTTTTATGTCTAATCGACAGATGGATGTCGGTCACGCTTAGCTCACTCGTTCTGAGGAGTAGGCCAAATAATGCAAGTTTGCCTCATGCCACGCTCTCTGCCTGCCCCGTCAGGTCAGTCAAATCGTCCGACCACAGACCACGGCAAACTGGCAAGCGTGAAACTGTAACAACAGTGTATCTGCAGAAGTGCCTCCACTCCCTCCCTCTCTCCTCATCAGTAATGTGCCGTCGCTCGACCACCCATGTAGTTTGCATTTAGTGGAGGGCGTGCGTGTTATCATTAGACGTCCGCAGCTGTTTTTGGTCGTGGTCAAAAAACCGAAACCGATCGAAACTGCGGTTTTTCTCAAAACTGAACCAAAACCGACCGATCTCGGCCAGTGTGAAACCGTAACAACACTAATCTCTGTACAGCGTAATTTTAACATTTTTTAATCATTAGTTTTTACCGTGTTTTTTCTGTTTTGTTCATGTGCTAGTGATGCTATGTGTGTGCAGTCGCAAGCAAAGCACCATGCAGTGGCGGCAATGTTGGATCGACCGTTCACGTTCACTGGCAAACCGTTTGTTGTACAGTAAGTCCTAGTAGCTGTTTTCTGTGGGGATGTTTCTGAATTCATATTTTTTGATTATATTTTAAAATTAAAACTGTTCAGTTTTACTTTGTTCAGTATTTATGTTTGCTGGGTTGTTCACAGGCAACTCTTGATTGATTAATTGATGAGTTCATTTTCGTCGTTTGACATTTTGTCAAAAGAGTTTATTTGTCGAGTCGAGTTTGGGTTCTAGAATAGAGTTTGTCTACTACTTTTGTGTTTTGTGCGCTTTTTCCCAGGAATTATCTGAATATTTCTTATGGGACTTCTGACACACATTTTTGGCAAACTAGCAAAGTGCAGTCACTAGGAATGTAAGTAACCAATAAGTGTGTTGTAAAGCAATTGTGACTGAATACCTGATTTTATGATATTTTTATTGCTCATGTGTAGGTATGAGGTGAAATTTCAGAATGGCCAAGAATGTGGAGGTGCCTATATAAAGCTTCTGTCACAGGAGGACAACCTGGATTTGGTCAGTTGATTTTATGCGGCATTTTTTTGTTATGTTTTGCATTTTATTCAACATTGTATCGGACACATCATTAAGGATTGACTTAACTGTCTAGCAGACATTTGTCAAACCAAAGCATTAAAAATGCCTGTGAAAACTTGAGTGTGGCATAGCCTGCAAAATTTGTCACATGTTTTACTTTATGATGTTTCAAGGACTTACAAAAGACACTGCTGATTACTAGAGCTGTCAAAGCCTTAATTTTTTAACGTATTAATCAACACATTATTAATGCACTCAGGCCCGTCGAGAAGGAGAATAGGGGGTGGGTAGTTACCCTGGTCCCCGCAACGTTTGGGGGCTCGGATGTAGAATATAGAAAGTTAGAAAGTAAATAGAAACACATTTTTCAGCAATAACTGACATCATCGCTAGCATAGAAATCTATTAGCCTGTCATCCGAATAATATTTTGTTTACAGTAGTGATGGAATGGAAACTACATTTTAGTTATGTGAATTCATTCAATTGTCAAATAACTGCAGTTTAACGGAATATTGGAACTTCTGCTTTACAGAATTTTGTAAATGAAATAAATTTACCCATGTGCGTTAATTTTTTTAACGCGTGTTTTTTAAATGCGCATTGCTTTAATTAACGCGTTAATTTGACAGCTCTACTGATCACTAATTTTTCTATTGTTATTATAGTTTGATAATATTGTTTACAGTTAATGTCTAAAATGGTTTGTTTGCAGACCAACTTTCATGACAAAACGCCATATACGATTATGTTCGGCCCAGACAAATGCGGAAACGACCACAAGGTAACTACAGTCATTTATTCAATAGCAACCATGTTGTTTGGTACTTCATTAAATAACAGACGTTTATTACTGAATGTAGAATTGTGTTACGTTTTCAGAAGTTTCAGAGCGTGTGTGCTGAGATAGTGTTGATATTGTGCGTTTTTGGATAGATATTGATCTAATGGTTTCTGGTAGTGGCTGTTAAATAGCTAATTCATGGTTTTGTGTTATGTGCAGTTGCATTTTATTTTCCGGCACAAGCACCCACTGAAAGGCACTTTCGAGGTATGAGATTGCCGTCTTTTTCCTCTGCATTCATTCTTGTATTCTGCTTTGGCTGGGTTTTGATTTTGACTGTTTTATTTAGCTTCTGTACAAGTATCGCTGAAGAAATTAAAGGCACTATGTTGATTAATATGGCTGAACAGGATTTTAAAGAGGTGTTTCAAAATTAGTGGTATTAAGAATGTGTCGTGAAATGAAAGACAGAGCCGACAATCACAGTCGATTTAATTAGGTCGATTTTAACATTCATCAGTTGTAAGGCAGCTGAACTGATATTTTACATAATTCTCGTTTTCGTAACGCTTTTTTTGTGTAACTCATTTTGACACAGGTAGATTGGTGATATTTTGGTGCTGACAGTTTTTCTGTGTTGGTATTTTGCTGAATACTCGTTTCCGTAGAGGTGTTCGTTGTTCACAGTGTTGCTGACATGGTTGCTGCCACCATGTCAGAATAAAGTCTTCGTATATTTCTTGCATCATTGCATAGGAGAAACATGCTTCAAAGCCAAAGGCCACGCTGGACTCTTACTTTACTGACAAGAAAACACATCTCTACACGCTGGGTTCGTATGCATTTTGACTGGTTTGGTTGTTGCTTAACTTGCGGTTCGTACGTACTGTAAATCCGCATTCACGCTTTGGCAGCAGATTTGAGATCAGTTTGATGCTTTGTACACCATGGGCCATAAAAAACGTGGCAGTGTACTTTTGTCCATATCACCACCAATTATTGACCGATTTAAAATTTTTTTGTCACTGGCGCACTGCGGACAATTTGCAATAATGTGATTATTATATATCCCACCACACCGCAAATGCATCTCTACACTACCTTTTGAAATATGAACGAAATATGCATGTATAATAATAATAGCAAACAAACATATTAGTAAAATTGAAAAAAAATACATTTCAGATCAACATTGCGGTGAATGATCTGTGTAACACTAGACTGTGTGGGTCTAACACAGTCTAGTGTCATACGGATCATTCACCGCAATGTTGGTCTGACGTGCGAAGGAGTGTCAACTGACTCCGCTTTCTAGGAAATTACTGAGGCTCTATCTTGGCATTCGTTAAACATACATTTTTGGACCCACACAAAAAGTCATGGCCGTTATGTGCACCATCTTCTGCGGAATTGTAGGGGGCATCGAGGGCTAGCCATCGGTAAAATTTTGGGTGAATACATCGAGGGGATATTGATGGGGGCGTGAATGGAAAATTTTTCTTTGACCCCCATATCTCCCCCCCTCCCCCGTTAAGGGAACTGAAGCGCTGAAATTTTTTTCGCACGGGCATTTAAGGGGGACATGTTCTGGCAAGATTTCATTCCCCAGTCCCCAAAAATTAATACAGTTCGAGGGGCGAGCGTTTGAATAATTTTCTCCATTTTTGGGGGTCAAAAACGATGTGAAGCAGTCTTTGGAAAATTGGGGCTGGATCAATACGTTTTACTCACTGGATTATTAGGGAGTGGACTTACTATTATATGCGGGGTGAGCATTTCCAAATATTTGCCCATTTCTCGGAAATCGCCCCCCAAAGTTGACCCAATTTTATTGGCATTTTTTGACAATTTTTGATAAAATTCTCCAAGAAAATTTGCAAGCCGCCCGAAATTTTTTGTTGCAGAACATTTTAGACTAGGTAATCCTAAACGTAACGCGTGACCTAATTAAACTATGCTATGGCAGGGGTCATGTTGCAGGCCCCCAAAATGTGGCCTAAAAAATCGCCCATTTTGCGTGCAATGTTTCCCGTTTATATCTCACTTATTTTCGGATTGATTGGCACGATATTTTTACTCTCTGGTAGGCCTCACTGAGCTTTGTGCAACACCCCATCGCGATCTTGCTTTGCACTTACGGTTTTTGGCTTAGTGCCAAAAAGCCAAAAATCACATTAACCTAAATTCATGGTTATTTAAGCGCAGTAATGCGTGGTTTTTTCACCACACCGTAGTGCCAAAAAACCGAAAATCACTTTTTCTCCAATATCGCAGTTATTTTTGTGTGGTAATGCGCGGTTCGTTTACCACTTGGTTGGCCTAGCATGCAACGTACCATCGCGATCCCGATTTCCGCTTCGGCGATTTTCAGACTTTTTTCATTTACTTAAATGTTTGTTATTATCATTAGGTTTTCTTACATTTATGTTTTACAAGGTAGTGTAAAGACGCATTTACAGTGTGATGGGATATATAATAATCACATTATTGCAAATTGCTCGCAGAGTGTGCCAGTGAAAGAATTTTGAAAATCAGTCATTAATTGGCGAAGATATGGGCAAAAGTAAAATGCCATGTTTTTTGTGGCCTGCCCTGTATTATGGGCTATACTGATTCTTTGTCTTCTGTGTGCAATACTGGTAGTTTACTTGCTTTGGTACTTTTTGTTGGGCAGCGTGTTAAATGTCTTCTTCTTCTTTCCGTATTGTACAGATTCTTTTGCGAGTAATGTCTTGCTCTAGTAATTCCAGAAGTTTATAATTTTATGCATCTATTATAACATTGAGTAACTATTTAAAAGTGGCTTGTCAAATGGAAATCATAAGTAGTGTTGTGTGGAGTGGTAACAGGAAGTTGTAGTTTTCCAACAGATAGCTTCGAATTTCCGACAGAGGAGGTCCTGGGTGCTCGAAATTTCAGTTTTGCCATTAAATTTACATATAGTGGGGATTATCGGTTTTTGACAAGCTGAAATCTTGGGGTTTGCAGTTGTCGCCTGTCTCTGTTGTCCCACTACATGAATGCTTTTAGGTTCGTTTGTTGTCGTGGTCATTCTGAGCAGGTCTAGTTGTGATGGTTGGTTGGTTGTTGATGTTGGAACTCTGTCTGTGTTGCTGTTGCGGTGGCAGTTGTGAATCCGAACAACAAGTTTGAGATCTACGTCGATCAGTCACTGATTCACTCCGGTAGTCTGCTGGAAGACATGACGTCGGTCTTCTTAGTTTTTGTGTTCTTGCTTTTTGTCTTCAGACTTGCTGTCTTTTGCTACGTTTCTGGTGTATCCAATGCTAACCTTTTTTCATGTTGTTTCAAAAGTTTGACGCATTTACAGTGTGGTGGGATATCATAATATAAAAATGCTTCACATTTTTGTAACTTTTGTTCATATTTGTTTAAGCTATCTACTGTTAAGCTTTTGTTATCTAGAATATGCAAAAAATGATGTTACGTGTCGCTAGGTCATTTCTTATTCGCGACATTTTTCGCTTGATGATGATAAACTTTCACTAAGTGATGACTTGATATATCGAAAATGTCCATATATTGTGTCATCTAAAAAAATTCGATTTTTTCGAATATCGCAATATTTTCGATATTTTTGCTACAGATTTGTCGCTACACGGCTTGTCTGAAAAGAACGATTACAAATGTAGCAAGTTAATAGTGTCATAATTTAATTACAGTTGGCCCAGAGACACATTTTTTTATTATCTTAATAAAGCATACTCTCTTGCTCAATGTTCACGTCTTGGTTCTGTACTTACATACTTATTATTATTGAATATTGATATTGATATTGTGATATTTTGTAAATATCGTATTGATGTCATGTCGACGTTGAAATTCTAATACTGAGTCATCACTACTTTCAGTAGTTCCATAACGTATTATATATAGGCATACTTTTTACATGAATTATTCTGCTGATTGCTGTTAAATCACTTGGCACCACACGATGCACTGTTGCATGTGTGGTGTTTTGTATCAAGTTGTCCGCATTTTATTGCATTAGTTTTGCAGTTGATGTTGATGCTTATGATATCAAAAGTTAATAGAAAGAAAGCAGCTTATAATGCAGCTGTTCTTAGGCTTTGGTGTGTGAATATCATATTTGTACAAATGCATGGCAGCAATATGTGAAGTTTTATTCTAGCCTGATTACTTATTGTTCTGATACAGGCCGACTGTTAATCCGCCGAAAGAAATCACCGACCCAACTGACAAGAAGCCGGAGGACTGGGATGAACGAGAGAGGTAAAGACGTCAGCTTTTCATTAGTAACAACGATAATGCTAACGTGTTTTCTACAGTGCTCAGATGGCGGTCAGGTTTGGCTTAAAATGTTGCCAATCAGTGATCTTGGTCTGTGTGGAAACCTACTGGTGTTGGTCATGTGCCACTGGGAGAAGTGCGTCAACATCGTGCATAACTTTTGCACAATAGTTCATAAACCTCTGCTTTTGGACATTTTCTTTGCCTGTGAAATATATCGAGAAATAGAGGCAGCAGTAATAGTTTATATGTCTATTTTTGTTATTATTAGAAATTTTCTTGGTACCTATGCAGATTATGGTGCAAGGTTTACTTGCTTAATGCTGATGATGAGAAGTGGTTATTTTCTGTTTGTGTTTTGTGTGAAGGATTTCAGATCCAGACGCAGTGAAACCTGATGACTGGTAAACTACTCTTTATCTTCTGTTTTATCGGTAATGTTGCCAAATAATGTACTATTTAGATGGATGGATAGATTTATAGATCAAACATATTATTGGTTATGTTTATCTTCGCCAAGGTGAATATAGTGAACGCTGATGGAGATAATGTTTTCACTTTTCTGTCTGTCCATCCATCTTTTCTTTCTTCTGTTTGTGTACATGATGACACATGAGGCACCATATCTCCATAATGGTGCAAGATAGACACATGGTCACAATGGACCATCCATAGGAAGTGGCCCACCGCAAGTTGAATGGTCACTTGACCGATGATGTCACATGACCTCAAAAGGTCAAGGTTGTGACCCCATTATCTTTAAGGCACCATATTTCCATAACGGTGCAAGATAGACACATGGTTACAATAGACCACCAGTAGGAAACAGTACTAAAAATGCTTAGCTGCTCATTGATTAGAGTTATTATTAGGTGCACTCTACTTTGCAGAGACAATGGACAGACTCTGTGTTCGTTCGAACATGTTTTTGTTGCCACGGCAACAAAATTTGAGACAGAATTTGCTATATCTCTGCTAGTACAAAAGATGTTCGAGATCTTTGCTTAGTAGTTTGTAGTAGTTGTCATAATGTTTAAATTACTTTTCTTGGCAGAAATATGCACTCTCTTGAGCGCCTTCTAGTTTTCTATTGTTTGAAGTGAATTTTGTATGAATTTGAGGTCAATAGTGCTGTATACTGGAACTGTCTAGGGACGAGAGTGAGCCAGAAATGATAGAGGATGAGACAGCAGAGAAGCCGGAGGGTTGGCTGGATGATGAGCCGGAATTGGTTGCTGATGAAAGTGCCGAGAAACCTTCCGATTGGTATGTCTATCGTCAGTCTGTGTTCACAGTTTACTTTGTTTGCTTTTTAACATGATGGCTATATGCAACTTACTTAGATACTCTGTTCAGCATTCAAGTTCAACTGGTCACTTGTTATGATAGAGTTTCTGCCTTATCTGTGTAAGTAAGTAATTTATATATAACGTTAACTGTTATAATCTTGAACATGCTCAGTGTGCTAGTAGAAAGAGAAGTAACATTGTTTTAGATGGCACTTAAAGGTAGATACAGAGAGTTTGTGCTGCATTTTAGAATGTTCTGGTGTTTTGTTTGTCAACGATGGTGTGCTCTATTAATGCATATGTTAGTTTCTGTAATTCTCCGTCACCAGATATATTGATGATTTAAGTGATTTGAGTAATGAGGTTTCTGGATCTACGTTTGTTCTGATTCGATACTCTGGTTGGATTGTAACTTGAATGTAAAGTAATACAGTACCATAAAATTGCCGTGAGTAAAAACAGTAAAATGCTGTTGTTTGGTGTCTGTAATTGTCTGCAGGGATGATGACACTGATGGAGAATGGGAACCGGCAATGATTAGTACGTTCCGTTTAGCTATTATTACAGAACTTTTATTGCTCTGTGTATTCCCATAAAACAAATAGTGACATTATGAAGACTATTTATACCCATTTTTGTGTTAGTTTTGACATACATTCTTTGAGCAGAGACAAAGATTGACTTCTGGCATATGTTTTAGGGTTTTAAGTGCAAAAGTCTTAGTCACAGTATGGTCAAACATGCTAGCAGAGGATGAAAACTGAACAGTTTAAATCATCAGTTATAGTTTGTTATTGCTGATTATATGGTACACAGGTAGTGTTTGCTGTAGTGTAGGAAATATTTATGAAAGTATATTCACTGTTCAAAATATTGACTGTCGGTTTGAGCACGAGATTATATTGACATTTCAGAAAGCTGGGAACTGTATAAAAGTACAGATTTTGCTCTATCTTACAAGGTAAAGTATAAGGAATTGTGTGTAAAGTATAAGGAATTGCCTAAACTTACAGTCTGTAATGTATGCTACGGCACATACTGTACATGTTACACATTTAGTTTTAAAATTTTACATAAATTTTTTTTCTGCTACTTTTTAACTGCAGTTGCAATATGTTGGAAATTGTAGACAATCCAAAGTGTGAAGAGGCCCCTGGGTGTGGAGAGTGGAAACGGCCAAAGATCAAGAATCCCAAGTACAAAGGCAAATGGAAGCGGCCGACAATTGACAACCCCAACTACAAGGTGAGAAATGATGCTGACTATTCTGGAGTCAATCTTGTTCGAGTGAAACCATTGTTGGATATGTTCTCTGGTGTTTCTAATTTGTTCCTGTGTTGATCATTTAAACAGTGTGTTGTTTATTATAATAAAAAATAACATCTGTAGAGTGCCACGGTGCTGTAGATTTGGTTGAAGTCAATGATCGATTTTATTGGAGTAGAATTATATTCATATTGCACTTGTTCATTGTGTGTGGCTGTCATTTCAGTCTAGTGGTAGATATGTACAACTATGATATGTGTTTTTAGGGTAAATGGAGTCCTAGGAAGATACCGAACCCCGACTTCTTTGAGGACCTGGAACCGTACAAGATGACACCAATAGTAAGTTAACCAGCATAATTGTCTGTTATTCTGATGATGGTGAACTGCTTCTGAATATTACAAAAATCCTCCTTCAGCGTTATGCCGATACAGTTAAGCACGCTCGGACAGCCTCGTGTATTCCCTCCATTGTTGCTTGTGTGAGTGAGAGGCCCATCATCCAAAATGTTATCAGTCCAGTGCTTCCTTGGTCGGTCTCGGTGTCTGTTTCCGTGAACACGACCATACAGGGCTTGGTGTGGCCATCGGGAAGGTTGCATTCTGACTACATGGCCAAAGTATCTAAGACGGCGGCTTCGGATCCTGTCCACAGTGTCATGCTGGATGTTGAGCTGATTCTTGATGTCTGTATTTCTGGTGTGATAGATTCTTGATACATTTATTATTTTTCAAGAAATCACCAGTGTGTAAAAATTGTGTTCATGCCATGTATGCTGAGTGATGTTAATTTAATGTCTGTTGGTATAATATGTGGCTTCTTTGAGCAGTCTGTCAGCGGCAATGAAATGCTTAGATTTAAGTATTATATTTGAGTGAGTGAAATTTTCAGCAAAATACAAAAGTTGAAAGATTTACTGTCAGAATTTATCGATGTGTAATTTTGAAATAACTGTATTCTTTTCATTTGCTTGCACCAGTTGGACTGGAAATGCTGTTCACTGCGTTGATCACACCATAATTCATGTGAAATTTCAAAACAGGAAATGTTAAATTCTATGTTGCATTGAGTGTGCTGATCATATTCAACACTATGTATTTTTGGCATTTTTTGTATTTTTCAGACTTGGTTTCTTGTTGTTAATTGCTGCCATACAGTGCTGTAGGAGAAATCTCTAGACCTATGAAAGTCTTTGCTGTGACTGTAATTAATAGGAAATTTTGAGGAGTAAATTGGTAGTGTCCTGTTTTTGTGTCATTGCTATGGCTGATTAAACTTTCTGTAAAGGTTAAATTTTATGTTTCGTTATTATGTGTCTGTGCAGTTTTGTCTGCAAGGCTATGCCCGAAATGACCTATATTGTGTCGGGCAGAATGTTAAACCCTTCTCACTCACTTACTTACGGCTGGTTGCTGCGACTGCGTGACAGGCGGCGATTGGTTTGGAGCTGTGGTCGATGTCGGATGGCATTCTGTTTGATAACTTCATCATAACGGACAATAAGCGAGTGGCGGACCAGTGGGCGGCCGACGGCTGGCAGCTCAAGAAGAGTGAAGAGAGCTCTACTGATGTCAGTGAATATTGTTGTTGTTGTAATGTTTCATTTATTGCTATTTTTACATCTTTTGAATCTTCTGCAGTGTTGTTTCATATGTTGCTTTCTGTTATTCCCACAGTCTTAGATGAAGTCTTAGATAAAACTGGAATGTAGTTAGTGTCTTGTAGGAAAACGCCGTTATGTCGCTGTTATATGTAAGGTGTGCCATGATTGCACGGTCTTTTTTACTTTTTCTTGTTAAGGTGTCGCGAGGGCCCATGTTGTGAAAAACTAGTGCATTAGCTGTTCCAGTAGGTTGACTTTTGGATGTCTGACTCTATCCGTCTGGCCTGGAATAACTCCGTAAAAATGAGCTCGTTAAACTAAAAGCAGTTTTTTGTGATAAAGCATTGCATGGCTTTCTTGCAGTTATCATCATCATCATCACTGCGTATTTGCTGAACAGCAGGTATGCACTATGCAGTAAAAAAATGTTTGCCATGCAGTAGAGAAGTCGGAAAAGCTTAATGTAACAGTCCATTAAAAACAGAGTTTAAAATATATGCTTGAAGATGCTTTAGAAGTTGCAGCATTTGTAACAGTTTACGTTTGATTAAGAAGTTTTTTCTGTGCCTGTCGCTTGGCATGTATAAATGTTTTCTCCAAATTTTGCACACAGTCATGGCTCGATGTAGCTGATGGTCAGTGCAAAATGCAAACCATGTTGCTGCAAAGCTCTGTTGTGCAGTGACAAATGACAGTGGTTTTGTTATTAACCAGTAGCTGGCAATGCGTCATGGACTCGGTGGTTTATCCATCTACAGGATCAACAGCCATGACCGAGAGATAAGCACCTCGCCTACGCTCCGGAAGGACATGGCCCACCTTACCCTTTTTATGCCTCCACCAACGTAGTTTGCAGAAGCATTATGTTTCCAGGTTGTTTGTCCGTGCATTTGTGCATGAGTCTTGAACAAACATTGTTAGCAAGATATCTTGATACAATTTTACCAAATTTTTACCACTAACAGATTTCAGGGCAAGGATGAATGCATCAAATTTTGGCGTCAAAAGGTCAAGGTTATGGTAGGGTCGAATATGCCCTAAGATGCGCTTTTTGGCCTTATAGTTGTCACGTGTTAGAGAGGCATTATAGTTGATGGAGTCATATCCACTATCTAGTTTAGTAGTTAGCTGAGTTTATTGTTTGGTTTGTCTGGTGTGGTCTTTAGGGTGGTTTTGTGCAGTCGGTGGTCGATGCGACTCATGAGCGCCCATGGTTGTGGGCGGTCATCATCGTAGTCGTCGTCCTGCCGTTGGTTCTTATCATTGTCTATTGCTGTGTGTCCACCGGCAAGGTCAGTTCTCTCGCACTTGTGTGGTTTTTCAGGGACACGGTTCACAGATAATTTTTGAAAGTTTAGCCCTGGGTTTAGACACTAACGCAGTGGGCAAATACCCCCCCTCTAAAAAACTCACAAGCTTTATTGGACAAGCCGTACAAGCCCACCAAAGAATGTCTTTTGAAAACACTCCAAACTTAATCTAATTTTAATTCCTTGTTGTACTACTAATGAAATATTTTATTATGGTTAAGTTTTTAAGACTTTTAAGCCTATGAATTTGCAGATTCTTGCATATCCACTTGATGTAGAGAGTATCCACCAGTGCTCATTTTCATAACTTGAAAAGTTTTTATGAAAACCTCGAAGTCCATTAAGTGGGGGTCTTTTTAAAAAAACCCATGCTTGCCTCAATAAAAAAATCCCGTTGAGCTTTTTAAAGATGGGTTTTTAAAGCATTCAGCTTTTATTATCAGCATGCACAATGCAAAGGTTAAAACTGTTTTGCTCAGCACTTGCTTTTCTGTGCAGTGAAATAAAACTTGAAGTTTGCGACAGAGCCGCCATGTTGGAATTTATAAGAAATGGATTTCTACACTGTGGTTTTTTTGCATGCAACATTACGTTGTTGTTATTGTTCGTGTTGGTGTAGGATGATGAGGTGGGACAGCGTAAGAAGACCGATAAGCCGGCTCCTGACAATGCTGAGGTAGATGAACAGGAAGAGTCATCCACAGCGGAGCAGGACGTCGAACCCTCCGACCATGAGGACTCTGCTGTATCAAGCACTCAGCAGTCTAACCAATCCAGTCCCAGGAAACGACGCACCAAGGCTGACCTCGATGTGAGTTTCATTGCTGCTGTTGGATATGTAACATATGGTAATGTGATTTGTTAGAAATTTTCTCTTAATGCACTGGAATGCCAGACGTGTCTGGTCTCTTTCAACATTTCTCAGACGTACTTTTTGAGTGGCCCAGCTAACCTGGAATCATTTTCGAAATGATCGTGTGAAATGTAAAATTTTATTGTACTGACTTTCGAATTACATCACCGTAACATTTTGTTAATTAGAGAATGAAGCCAGCCTGTATTCTCTTGTCATCAGCTGTTATCTCATCTGCCAGTGCCATGTATTTGTAAAATCACAGGCTGAACATTAGTTCAAGCCCTGTGTTAATGGCAACACCTCGATCCTATGGGAATTCCATAAGTTTTCTCTCACAGAATTGAAACCCCTAACCTGATTAAAATAAAATATTGTACACTTGATTACATCCAGGGAGCTACCCTGTCTGTCTAATACGATGCGCTGCAAATCTGTCCCTCGGTAGCTTCTTGCAAAATGGGTGAAGTATAAGCAACATTTTTATCGATATACAATGGGTGACTTTAAATTGCGCTTGGACCTAAGTTTTAAACTATAGTTTTAGACCAAAACTCGGTTTAAAACCTAATTAATGCAAAATTTAAAGTGACGATTAAATCCAGTTTTAAGTAGGGTTTTAAACTAGGCACTTCCGCTGAAACCAAAGTTAAAACCGAACATAATACCAAACTTGGTTTGAAACCAAACTTAATCTGAACAATCCAGTTTCAAACCTGATCTCCGTAATGCATCGAGGTAGGCGTTTCTTCTTAAAGACTAGTCTTTAGGTTTGGTTTAAAACCAAAACCACTTTAACTTTTGATTTAGCGAAAGCAAGATGGCATTTGTTTACACAGCTTTTGCTATTGCTGCTGGTGTTCTAGGGCCCAATCGCCTATGACGTTCGCCTAATGTACAGCACGAATCATATTTATCTGATGAAGATGAGTTTCTTTCAACGCGTCTGAGCGCTAGACAGATTCACCAGCTAGCCTTGGAATACGTCCGTGGCGTCATCAGGTTCATGGTGCAAACGTCTGCATATTTATAGGGTACCAAGGAAGTAGGTTTTCGGTTTAAAACTCAAGTTTAAAACTTAGGTCTAACCGAAATTTAAAGTCACCCAATATTGATGATGCTGATTGCAGGTGAAGGCAGATGATGCAAACGCTGAAGCTGCCATTAAAGAAAATGCTGAACCAAGGTAACTGATGTTTATATTCTCTTCACTTATCACCTGAACTGCCTTATAATGTAAAGTCTTTCTTGAGCCGTAAAGTACATAGGGCAGCGCTGATCTCTTTTTTCTTAGCTTTCAGCCAGACACCAGTTTATACCGCAGGTGATATGCCTGTTTATGTCCCAGCTATTGATGGTATCATTTTGCTTATCCATGGAGGGATGGCCAGGCTGAGTTGACTTGTGTCGCTAGTTGAGTATCGAGAACTCCTTTGAGCTATCTTAATGGATTGCATGTGCTGTTCATGAGTGTACTGTGTAGCCTCCCAGATCCATGATGAAAAAAGTGATTAGTCAAGTACGTTTGGTTCTTATCTTTTTTTCAAACTTTTTTTTGTCTTGCATTTTGAGTTAGTGTCAGGAACACTTCTAAATGTGATTTTTTTTCAGTCCAACTGAAATTTTGCAGAGTCTGCAGTGTGAAACTGAGGTAATTTGATGATATGGTGGTTCTCGATATGTAACCAAGATTCCCATTTTTCCTGCAAAGTCCTGGATTTTTTCCCCTCAATTTTCCAGGCGCTGAAATGTCCTGGACAGTAAGTTTGGTCCTGCAAAGTACCAGAAGTTTAAGCTTACAGTATCCTGGAAAGTGCCGGAAAAAGAAAATTCTTTGATGTTAGCAGTTAGTGAGTATAATGTTGATTGTCATGTGCAGTGCTCAGGGTGATGGCCAGTGAAGAAGATGCTATCTGTCCAACTGATTGTTTACGAACAACACGTACTCTATACGGACAAGGTTGTGTACGGATTTGGTTGGCTGCCTGCATTCATGCAGAAATGTGGCCATACAGTCTGTTCACTCCAGCACGCTAGGCTGCTTTCCCCTTTATGTGTACAGTTATTTTTGTTTATGATTTTGTAGTTTGTTAGTTCGTTTGAGGTTATAAACATAATATGTCGTGTGAAAGAATAATAACTGCGCAATTTCGTCCGATGCACTATGTTCACTCATTTGCACATTTGATGATTAATTGCCATATTTAATGTTGCAAAATGAAATTTTACTTGATTGTCTAATGCATAATTATCATTCAATTCATTTTTAATTTCAGTGCACTTTGACTAAATTTATATTGTCAGTAGTGCTATATTTTGGCTGAAGTGATGTGTGTCAGTTGAAAATGAGTTTTTTTACGTTAACTAAGGATACATGTTTTCTCTAAAATTAGAGTAATTTTTCAATCGTTTCAGGGTAAGTCTTGTCGTAAAAATTAATAAGGCACTAGCACCGACACTATTAGTATTATTAGCATTTCGTGTTAATGTTAAATAATACTTTTAGGCAATTGTTGATTTCATAGGTTTATAATATGACTGACTACTGCATAAGATTTGAGTGTTTCACTTGGCCCATCACTGGTCATCTTTAAATGAAGTTAATTTTGGCACAGACAATTTAAAGTATTTAACAGTATCTGGATTTAGTTGTATTTGTACTTGATGATATAATGATTTTTTTGGATTTGCATTGTTGTTGAGTATTTGCTTAATTTGTGAACATGTGAACTGCCTGATGACATTTGTATTGCCGAGTGTCTCAAACTGTTAATTTGTTGCTGATTTTAATCGATGTCTATGCAGAAGCGATCATCGTTAGGGCCCACAGTTTTCCGTGGAATTTCGAGCCGAGCTGCGGAATTTTTCCTTTGCCGCGGAATTTTGCCGAAGTTGAAAATTCAGCGGCGATTAGTACTTTTTTGGACTTAATGCTCTATTTTTATCACGGAAAAAATCAAACTGAACTGCCAAAAACTGTGGGCCCTACTAATAGCTATTGCAATATGGCACAATCGTAAATAAATGCAGCTTGACAAATTGCACTGTTAAAGTGAAAAAAAGATAGGTAATTTTCTTTGTAAGTTGCTAGCATATGTCACCATGTTAGCCGGCCCTTCAGAAACTAAAGCTCAATTTACGTGCAAATGGAAGGCCACGGTGAGCCACGGAATTTGGACAATTTTTGCTACGGCAAGCCACGGAATTTTGCAAACTGGCTCGCGGAATGTTGCGAAATTTTCCGCAGAAAACTGTGGGCCCTAATCATCGTTAGTTGAGATGTTGAGGATTTCTGTTTTGATTCTTCTTAATGCTATACTTACGTTTACCTACCCTTATGGTTACTACATTTAGTCTTGAAGATAGATGGTCACCGAAACTTAGCGTATGCCATTGCAACATGTGCGAATAGTTGAATGTTCTCGGGCGGGTTATGTTAGAACTCTTTACGTGTGGTGTATTACTACGAAGTTTCAGTTTTTATTTGGCATTTTGTGAATTGCAGAAATGCAAGAAATAGGTAAATCTATGAGGATGAAACAAAGGGAAGGAAAATGGGGAAGGGAAAAAGGCGGATGAAGGGGGAGGCAGAGAGAAGGAGCCCAAAAGGGAAGGGTGGGGGACTTGGGCCCGAAAGTGGGGACAGGGGACTTGTGCTAGATTTTGTTTCCAGATTTGGGGGATAGAAGCCACTGGTTTTAGTGTGGTGCATCCAGTTCTAGTTTTTGCATAAATCTGTGTAAATCTCGTATATAGTAGGGCTGCGTAGACTTGTGAAGCTGCTGTGTTGTAGATTTGCAAATGTTTTGTTAGCTGGTTTTGTTCAGCTAGGTTTATTGTTTGGGTTTTTACACGCGAAAGCCGTATGTCACACGGGTGAATCAGTCAAAAACAGTGCAAGCTAGGATCACCAAATTTTCACCATCGGCTGCCTGGGAGACTCTAGTTTCAGGAACTGTAAAGCTTTTCCATAAATTTGAAGGGAGTCACCCCGAACGAGTGCGCTAAATGAGAGTGAGGTGGGAAAAATTGGCAATTTTTAGCCAATAAGTCGCTGTATCTCAGAAACGGTGCGAGATAGGGCCCACGTTACTATTAATCACTAATAGGAAGTCGTACACTGGCTCTCGATTGGCACCGAATTCAATGACCTTGGATGACCTTGAACGCCAAAATATTGGTTTTTATGGATTTTTTTGGTGATTTTGGGCTGCAACGCAAGTCTGTATCATTCACAAGGTGGTGCTACGCAACTATAGTTATGCGATCAAGATAGAGAATTTTGTATTTGTATATTAACTTAGCATGAACACCCCAATTTTCAGCTAAACTATGAACAGGAACTGCTACAGGCTTTCGCACGTCTCGTGAGCATTACCTCAAATTTCTTATTGTGTTCTGCCGAAATTTGTTATTGGTTACTGTCACAGCAAATTTATAATATGTTGTGGGTAGCGAACATTTTGGTTATTCCTTGTAAACCATAGCAGAGTACAACAACACTAGTTTGTGCCTGCTTGCTCTATTTTTGCTCCTTATTCATCAGAAAACCAATATTAGTAAACTGAGTAATTACTTGGTTTTGCTTTATGTGATCTACTGTGTATGTGTCTGAGAAAAACATGTCACTTTGTTTCTAATTTAAAGAAATAATTGTCAGATTGCAGTGACTTTTTGTAAAAATATCACTAGTAGAATATGTCACGAAAAGACCAATAAGAATTGTTTATTTACTCGACAGCAAGCTTGTTGTGGAGAAAGACTTGGCCTTCATTAAATTAAGCAACATTATGTATGATCTGAAAGCATCTTGTTTAGTGCAATAGTCTAGAGTTATAGGTGTGCTGAAAATAGTCTTGATCTGAATGTCTTGATTGAACTGTCATTGAAGATGAAGTGACGTTTTGGGGACAACGTGTATACTGTATAGCATTCTTTGGACCAGTTAGTTTGTTTGCAAGATGTTATTATTTGTATATTTTGTGTTGCTTTTCCACATAGATAGATTGTCAGCTGGTTAGTGAGAGATGTCACGTTTATGAGTTTGTTCCATCAAGTGTTACCTTTCCTGACATTGTTCCCACGCATCTCTAAATTCAAGGCTTTGAAAGTCCTTGAAAACAGGATTTGTCCTTGAGAGTCATCGAATTCGAGTTCTGGGTTTTTGAAAGGTCACAGGTTATGTGTATATGTAGCTTCCGACAAGAAACCTGTAAATTAATATGTTGGCAATATTGTAAAGTGGTTTCAGCTTTGTTAGATACAATTTTACAGTTAGCAACACATAGCACAGTGTGTGGTGATAGGAACTCGACATTTAGTCTTTGAAAATTAATGTCGACAGACCTTGAAAATTCTTTATTACGTGACTACAGTGGGAACACTATGCTGAGTGATGTGACGTTATTGACTGTTGGTGACTGTCTGCTAATTAGAAACAAGCTTGTCTCAAACCTTTGACACTAATTCTAACTGGAGGGACGTCTAGTTAGGTTATTTGTAAAAAGTTTGCTTGGATAGATAGCGCCGAACTAGACGATGTTCAATTCTGGTATGTTTCAATTCAGCGTGCAATAATTTTAGAGTCATATCAGTCGGATGGTGGCCAGAAAAGTCGGAGATCTTGGCATATGCTGATCACAAAGATGCTGTCATTGTAGCACTTATTTTCTACCATTCTGCTTGGTTTTGTTGTTTATTCAGAGATGAATGATTCACAGTTGATATCCTGGTGACAGCCGCACAGTGTTTTCTGCGTGTAGATTGGCAGATAGACATTTGTGGATATCTGCAGTCGATGATGGTTCCGGAAAAATTACAGATATTTTGCAGATGGTGCCTGTTGGTCAGTGGTGCAGATTGTTTGCCAGAAAAAAAGTACTGACATTTGCTCTGTTCTTTTTCAACAGCTCAAGTTTACATCAGAACTATTTTGTACGTGTGTCACCGTTAATGTTTGCATTTCGTTGTTTTGTGTAAACTGTGTACTGCTACTGCCGGGTAGTTTTGCTAAAATGTTAAAGAGTGGGCATCAACATTGGTTTTCGCGTGTAGCAGGTTTAGTTGTATTGACTTTTGTTTATTCGTCGTGTCGTTTGAGCAAGTTGTGTTGGTAATATTATTAGTGTGATTCTGCTGTGTGGATAAACTGAATTGCCAGCAGAAATTGGAAAAGTTTTGATTAATAGTTCATTTTTAAAAGTCTGAATGTCATGATCGATACTTGAGTTTAACGTTGATTTGCGTTATTTCACTAGAGAGTTTTCAGTGAGGGGACACTGTGACATTATTTTACAGGTTTCTGGTTGGTGGCGTGGCGTAGTTGGTAACGCGTTTCGGCTGAAACGAAGTTACTCTACGCCGGGCCCGGTTAGTACTGCGATGGGTGACTGCCTGCGGGCAGGTAAACCATCTCGGTGCG
>Ga0056128_1003237_pt1 | contig 19881 bp, 12 predicted proteins | sample WorMetLIZISLAND2_FD_71113 | JGI IMG/M metagenome (GOLD analysis project Ga0056128, IMG submission 71113) | Marine gutless worms symbiont microbial communities from Max Planck institute for Marine Microbiology, Germany - Olavius geniculatus... ... | reverse complement strand
ACTGAATGTACAGATCAAAAACAGCTGAACGCAATTTGCCCATAAGAAATAAATCATATTTGTAATTTTATATGTTAATGTTTAAAAAAACAAAAAACATGACATTAAGAAGCACAAAAACATTGAAAAACAAAAAAAACACAAAAATTTTTTTAAAAAACAAACATGTAAAAAAACACAAAAACATGTTTTAAAACTTTTATTTAAAAAAACATAAAAAATGTTTTTTGACCAATGCTATGCATAGCATTGGACAGAGTATAAAATCATCTTTGTGTCCGTCCGTGCGTGCGTCCGGGCGTCCTACATTTCTTAAGCTATCTTCCTTCTACCTTCCCTTTCCCTTCCCCTTGTCCTTCCCCTTTTCCTCCCCCTACCCTTTCTCTTTTCCCCTTGTCCTTTTCCCTTTTCTCCCTTTTCTTTTCCCCATTTTTCTACCCCTTTCTCTTCCCCTTCTCCTTCCCTTTTCCTTCCTTTCTCCTTTTCCTTGCTCTTTCCTCTTCCCCTTTTACCTTTCTCTTCCGCTTCCTCTTCTCTTTACCTTCCGCTTACCCTTTCCTTTACCTACCCTTCCCCATTCCCTTCTTTTTCCCCTTCTTTTTTCTTTCCTTTTTTCTTCCCTTATCCCTTTCTCTTTTCCTTCCCCCCCCTTCCACTTTTCCTTACCATTTCCCTTCCTTTTTTCCCTCTCCTTTTCTTTTTCCATTTCCATTCCCCTTCCCTTTAACTTCCTTTCCTTTTCTCCTTCCCCTTTCCCTTCCTTTTCCCTTCCCACTTTCCCTTTCCCTTTCCTTCCCGTCCGCCTTCCTCTTTCACTTTTCCTTCTTCCATTTTTTGTGACCGATGACGTCACGTGACCCCAAAAGGTCACACTAAAAACCCCATTATCTTTGAGGCGCCATATCTCCGTAACGGTGCCAGATGGACGCATGGTCATTATGGACCACCCATAGGAATGTGACACTCGGGAGTCGAATGGTCACGTGACCGATGACGTCACGTGACCCCAAAAGGTCAAACTTGTGACCCCATTATTTTTGAGGCGCCATATCTCCATAACGCTGCAAGATAGACGCATGGTGATAATGGACCTTTTATAGTAAAGCGCTACTGACGAATCTAATGGTCTCGTGACTGACAATGTCTGTTGTTTAGTTAAAGTAATACAGAAGGATGAAAGGATCTTTGCTGCTGTACAATTTGAAATTATACTATTTGATTTTTTTCTACCGGTCTAAACGGCTCACTGATTATATTTATACGGACATATACTGTAAACTATCGAAATGCATTGGACAGACTCCGTGTTCGTATGAACATTATCTTGTTATATCTGTGGTTTATATTGGACCCCACAAGTGTACATGTACCTGCCAAAATGGCATCAAAATGTGTCGAACGCAGACGACAGACAGACAGACGGAGAAATGTCTAACTATAGCTATATTTATCGCATTTTTTCAACTTTTAATCTAACGCGGGTGTGCGCTCTGCATTCTGCATTCAGTACAGCGACATTTTAATAAACGAATATTTTATTGTGTGCTTTGTCGTGTCTGTTATGACGTGGTTGTCGTTCGAAGCGACGCCACGAGTCGGTGACTGAATATTAACGACTCCGTTGTACATTACACACATGCACGTACTGTATAGAAATAGAATACGCAGATGACGTCGTAATGTTTCGCGCCACGGCGGCGGTCAATTGCGGAATTGTGGCGACGCATTTAGGCGACAATTCAGCACCTGATTGCCTGTATTCACACCACAACACAATCAGTTTATTTGCTTTCATATCTCTGCTGCAGTTTCGTCGTCGTCAAATGCACGATGCTACCGCGCCGGCACACATATCCGCATATTAATTACTGCACAAGCCAGCTGACAGTCAGTTCTGTCTTTCAATTTAGCATTTTTATTAATTAGATACATTAGTCAATTACGATATGCGCTGATATTCAATCGTTGATATCGAAAAACCCACTGACATTCTTAGTTGTTCTCCAGTATCAGGTATTAAAGCAATGTCTGCGGTTCATTGGCAAGGATGTGAGCTAGGCTTAAACGGTTATCGGCCAAGCTCTTTTAGCATCTTTTATTTATTTTCTTTTCATTTGCTTTTCCTTTTTCCCGTAAGCGAGTTAAAACAGTGTGCACACCCATTACTGATTGTGGAAAAAATGCACTCTGCCGCCAAAAAACAGTAGGTTTTTATTGAGCTATTCAGCATGATGAACATTCAATGTGGTAGAATTTTGTTGTACGAATTTCGCTATCTCTTTGCCTCAAGTTGCCATCTGGGCTGTCTAATGTCTATTATACACAAAGCTGTTAAGCTCCATAGGCCCTATGCTTCAGAACTTCTTTCGACTGCTTTCGACTGCACAGCGCGTTCGTAATCTTTAATTCAGCGATGACGGTAGTTAATAACAGCACGGAGAAATTATAGGGCCTACCCGTTTTGTACAAAATTCTGAGCAACAAAATCTTAACGCTGATAAAGTTGCTCCAAAACGGTCTATTTTTTCAATATTTTTTTCGATTTAATTTCAGTATAGATCTAGCAATAACTGCGCGCAACAGCCACATGTGCCAAGAAATTTTTTTCAGTTGAAAGGTACGAGTTTTTCTTCAAACATTTTGTTTACAAACCCACTAAATGCTTGAACAAACTGACTAAAGCACATGACTATAAACGCTTAACAATAGGGCCTACATCAGCGTATATCAAAGACTAGAAGATTGCACGGATAAGGAATAAAGTGCATGGAATTTTCTGTTGTTTGAAAGTTGTTTTCAGATATTTTGTTCACGAATGTAATCATCATGCGAGTCACTCAGAGCGGAGCCCGGTACAAGAAAGCCGTGATGCAAAATACTCATAACAAACAAACAGACTCGATGCCCGACAGGTGTGCCGTTTGTTTTAACACTCACACGCCGATTGATTTAATTGTCATTAGCTCCATGCATTCGTATGACGGCAAATATAGGAATAACAGCCGTCTTGACACTGTGCCCACGCGGGCTTGAGCTAGACATGGGGATGGGGTACGTATTTGCCGTCTCCGCTGCAACAGGAGCCTTTTGCTTCAAATTTTTTCTCAACTCAGTTTTAACCACTGTGCATGTCACAGTCAATGCCTGGATTTTTTGTTGTTGTTTGAAGGTTGTTTTCAGATATTTTGTTCACGAATCTAGACAATTGACGAAGCTGGTTAAAGTAGGCTTATAGGCCTCAGATGGGTGGCAGTTATCCATACAACAGTTTTTAATCACTGTCAGAAAAATGCGTTTTAACGTTTTCATGTAACTCGCGGGTGTCAAGACCGAGGCCAAATCGTCGATCTCGATGTCTTGCTGTTCTTTACTGTGGCATATGGCCGGTCGTTGTCTTAATAGTCTCATCTTCGTCATCTTGAGCCATTGTTTAAGCCACACAGATCGATGGACTTGCTCTATCTTTTGTTTAGAGCACTGCCTCTCAGTAGGCAAAAGTCTTTTTATGACTTCAAGAACTAGCAAGGCAGTGATGATGTAATCTGGTCTTAGGCAAGCATGTGCTGCTGCACTGCAGCTGCAGCAGAGCAAGTGCGCGGTGCTGACGCAGAGCTGTGATTGGTCGGCGCGCTAGCAGTTACCTGCGAGTGGGCGGAGTCTAAACGCAGCAGCCGCACACACCAGCCTGGTGATATCAAAGCAACTTCTCGCAGCAGTCGACCGCTTCAGTCAGCACTGATTGCGTAGTCTGTAGTAAACTGCTGTAGACCATAGTGGTGAATCACCGCGGTGTAAACAACAAGGACTTAACAGCAGACAATTGCGCTGTACGAAGAGCATTCACGTTAACAATGTCGTCACCGATGAACCTGACCTGTTCGACGGCGGGTCTCAGCAGCCAGCATTTATTACATCATCATCATCATCATCATCAGCAGCAGCAGCAGCAGCAGCAGCATCAACTGTGTGACTCACCTGTTGGATTCGGCTCCGGTCACACGCACGTCAAGCGTCCAATGAACGCGTTCATGGTCTGGTCGCGTGGACAGCGGCGCAAGATGGCGCAGGACAATCCCAAGATGCACAACTCGGAGATCTCCAAGCGACTCGGAGCGGACTGGAAGCTTCTGAACGACGACGAGAAGCGACCTTTCATCGACGAGGCCAAACGACTGAGAGCACTGCACATGAAGGAACACCCGGACTACAAGTACCGGCCGCGCCGCAAACCTAAGTCACTGCTCGTCCGCAAGACCTCGGCGGGCGCGGACAAATACTGCCCGCCGCCCCCGGGAGCGTTCCCGATGCTGCCCGGGGTCTTCCCGGCACCCCCTGCGCCGACCGCGGCCGCCGGCTATCACCTTGGTCGTGAGTCGTACGTCGCCATGGCAGCAGCTGCCGAAGCTAGAGCTCGGGCTGCGGCTGCTGCGGCTGCGTTCTTCTCGACCCCTCCGCCTCCGGCCCCCAGACCGTCGTCAGCATCTTCTCTCTACCTGCTGGGTGACTCGTCGAAGCAGCTGGGCGACGCGTATCACCGGGGTGCTAGCGAGGTAGCTGCTGCCGCGGCCGCCGCGGCCGCTATGTACTCACCGTTCGCAGCGGCAGCCGCTCTGACATCCTCGACGTTCCCTTCCACCGGCGGCGACGTCGCGTCCTGCTACCCGCCGGGGGCCGGCGTACACACGCCGTACGCTCTGCCACCCTACTCGGCGACGACCGGTTATCAGCCATCCACTGCGTCATACATGGACCACCTCGCCGCGGTCGATCAGCATAGGACATCATCAGCCGCGTTCCAGATGCCCGCGCTGTCCCTGCTGCCGACGCCGCCGCCGGCTGTTGTCAAGAGTTGCTTCGACGAGCGAGCTGCACTGCGCGGCTTGCACGCCGCACAGCTCGGCGTCACCGGACCTCTCTGATGACTGACTGTATTCATGATGCCATGTCACAGAGCTGCCAGCGTCAGCCGCCGCCTGGCGAACTGACTGGCAACTAACTACATGCAGCGGCAACGGTCAGCAGTCATGGGCAACGTCAGCATCTGTTGTGTTCTACTAGTGCAGATTTGTATAGGTTATTTATTTGTTGAATGATTAGTCCGTTTGTGTTAATTGCTATTACAAAATTTTTGTGAATTCATATAGGCTTATGCAATGCTTGCTTATCAATTGTCTATAGGTTTAGCTCCTTAACGTAGTGTGCGCCCACTCACATTGTCTAGTGTTTTAAAAAATAATTTATCTGTGTAGGCCTGCATAATGAAGAAAACTTGTGACTGTGTATGTGATGACCATTTTGCGAAAAGTGAAACCCCGAGGGCCCCGACCCCAGGCAAGTTAGCGCCGTGTTAAATGGTATAGTCTGAACATCGATTAGGTATACAGTAGTCTGTCACTGATCATAGCTTAAAGTCGATCCCTTCCGAGATTCTGATTCAGCCATGCAGCGAAACGTTGTGGCAACCATCAGTAGTCTAGTGGCTTGCACGGTGGTCCCGGCAGATGCATATCTATGCAAGCTTCAGAAAATGTTACCGGAAACAGTCTAATTGCGACATAATGAAAATGAATAGTGGCGCTATTACTACTGGATGCATTCTCCGTACAAAAGTAGTGAAGTACGTACGCGTTAATTTTGAAAGCAATCTTCTAAAAGTTCTCTTTACACACTTACGGGGTTTGAGGATGTTCTATTTGTGCTACGAAGCAGTTGTGCAGTGGATTTTGTTGTTGTGTTTGTGGCTACGGTTCTTTGGAATAGCGTCGTTGCAGCATGTCGTAGCCAGAGGGTACGAGGATGGAGGGGTGCATGTGCACCCCACAGCCCAAGAAATACGCAAATTTGTGCAGCAAAACTAACGTTCTCACGTTTTTATGTCCAAAAACGGTGAAGGAGTTTAGAGAGCTCTCGCAAACCCTTTAAGCAGTGGGATCGCTGCCTCCTCCCAAGAACCCCACGTCCTCTCTCGGCCTTCGGACGCGATTTTTGGCCCTTCAAAGTGCAACCCAACTCCAATTTATGGCTACGTTTATGCGTTGCATAGGCTGTAATGTACGTTCTGACTGTACCATACCGGTATATACCGTTATGTCTGTGATAGAATAAGCGTATAGTTACACGCGTGCACCGTTATTGTGCTTTTCGTTATTGTTTGTCGTTGTTTTGTGGAGTAACTGTACGTGTTTTGGCCGCGACGGCGTACCGGTATATGTGTATATAAATATAACAGGTTGTATACAAAAGCGGGCTATTGTGTTTGTAATATCTAAACGGCGCCGCGGGTGTCGCTTGTGTTTCGGGCGGCGCACAATAAGTCGCCCGCTCGCTCCGATGCCTTTCTGTACCGTACCTAGTAGAAGCTGTCTCTCCTCTCTCTCTCTCTCAGCAAGAGTTCGACGCCGGCGCATTGAGTATGGCGCTCGCGGCTTTCATGTCGCTCTCGAGTCCGCATGGCAGCGTGCATTGTATGAGCTCTTGTGTGCTCACAATGGAAGCTCGCACGGACGGACAGCTCTCACAGAGAAGACGGTGAAGCAGAAGCGGGATTACCGCGTCTCGTGGAGAGTGACGCTTTGAGTAGCCTACTGCACTCTGCCTCAAAAAGTGGCCCCGACATTTTCGACTGTAACTTAAAAACCAATTATCAGATTTTAATAATTTTTGGTACAAATATTTCCGACGCAACTTGCCATCAAATAGCCGTTCAGTTTCCCACCTCACCTAATGTATGCTTTTGCACTACCTAGGGAAAGCAGATCAAACGAAATATGTGTTAAAATAAAACATAAAAGAAAACCCAAAAAACATCTCTTAACATTATCGATCGTGCCTTGAATAAAAATTAGCAGATTTTAATATTATTTGGCAGAAACATTTGCGACACAACTGGCTATTAAATAAATGTTTTAGTTTTCACCTCGCACAACGTCCACTTTTGCACTACCTGGGGAAATCAGAGCAAGCATAATACGTGTTAAAACGAATGAAAAAACGTCAACAAATTCTATCTATCTTTATTTGTCGACCCCAACACCAAGTCTTGCAGCGGTGTGTCTACCAGATAAAGTTTAGGAATGTTTGCAAAATCAAGAAGCCACTGGTAGAGCCTGGATTGGTCTGGAGCAGAACATTATAGATACTGCTGTCAATGAATAGAAAAAAACGTCTCCTTGCCCGTGTTACTGTAGGTAGTTGAAAAATGGACAACTGAATGAAATGTCAGCCAAATTGTCAGAAATGTGAACAAAGTGTGTTTTTACGTGTTATGTTAATTAAGCAATCACATCGCATTGTATAAAAAGTGATATTTCGCTAGTTGTGCTCTATCCAGGTAGTGCAGAAACAAACGTTAGGTGAGGTGGGAAACTGAACGGTTATTTGATGGCAAGTTGTGTCAGGAATATGTGTACCAAAAATTATCTAAATCTGACAGTTGGTTTTCAAGTCACAGTTGAAAATGTCGGTGATACTTTTTTGACACACAGTGTAGATCTGATGTCAACAGCGGCGCCGACGAGGAGTTGCAATTTTCCGTCAGGCCGCAGCTGCAAAGTTCCAACAGAAGAGATTGTGGTTGCTTAAAATTTTAATTTTATCCCAAAATTTTGAGCCCAAAAACCGCCCAAATTGGGAGTTTTTAGCCTCATTTTTTGCATTTTCGGGGAACATTTTCCAACAAGAAAATTTTTTTCTGATAATTGTGTGATCGCTTAAAGTTTAAGAGAAAGAAGGGGGCGTCGTGGCAGGAAGAAGGTAGAAAAGGGGGCGCCTCCTCAGCCCTTTTTGCGACGACGCCACTGGTTGCTTGAAACAGAGACGTAGCGACGAAACGTGCTGTCTGACAGTGCCAAAACAACACGAGTGCAGGGTCTTGCAAAACCATGCCCTCAGTAAAGCTTCCCATCGTTGGGTTTACGCCAGCAAAACAGCAGTAAACAAGGTTTAATACTAAACTCAAACGAACACAACTCAAGAATAATGCAGCCATCCACAGTGCCTGCTGTCTGAACGGAAGAGCTGACGTGCGAACACGAAGACATAAGTTTGCCACATCACCAATAACCTGCGTGAACTGGCGCTCGTGTAGGCTACAGTCTCGCTGACAGTAAGAGACTGTGCTGAGCATCTGTCCAATGATTTAACCAAAGTAGCAAATTTTCAAAACTAAATATAAAAGGTTTAATAAAAAAAATAAAAAGCTAACTGCTGCGTGCTGCACTGTATTCGATCTCGGAGTATCGAGGAATTGCGGCAGAGGTCAGGCCAATTACCGATCAGGTTTTATTGGCCAGCCGCTTCTCGGTAGCTCTCCGACAATGTCACATTTGCGTCATCAAATCTGGTCCTCACAGTAGCCCACTGCAGCAGGCAAGGAAGTGAGAAAGCGTGCATTGTACATGACTATGATATAGTCATTCGGTTGAAAGTGAACGTCGACAACCCTTTGTTTCCGCCCGAAAATATAACAGAACTTAACACGTCAGTGGATGGGCACAATCTACAGTAATTAGAAAGCTTCTTTTCTTTTGTGTCTGTGTTCTTGTCTCTGTCCGTGCTCATATAGAAAAGATGTGAACAATAGCAAACGCCATCATCATCATTATCGTGCTTGGCTGCGACAAATAGATAGGCCTAACACACCTGAAGAGATGTAGCCGACACTACAAAGGAAAAGGATCTGTATAGAACGAAGGTGTTTAGGCTACGCATTAATATACTGTCTGTACGTTGTTATTGTTTGCTCCGCATTAGCTCATACCTAGCTAGCCACGCTACTTTTTAACCAAGGTGCCAGGAAAATCAGCAAGACAACTTAGAAATATCACACCCGTACTTGATTACATTGAACAACCAGCACAACTGGCCTAGAGGCACGTCCGCTACAGGCCTACAATACACAACAGCACGTGTGCAAGTTTACAATGAGAAGCGGCGACTTTTTGTACACAGTTATTATAAAATTGTACACAATAGCACACGAAATAATGTAACAACATACAAACATTTCATTTACTTTTATAGTATTTAGAAATACAACACGACTAACTCGAAGCTTTTTCTTGGCGTTGTCATAAATTTATGTTTTTAATAAGTAAGTAAATAACTTCAGGCACATGAACGGCATCAAAATCAGTAAAATGGCGTTACCGGCGACAGATATGAATTTGCACAACACCGCACTGATAGGGTTAAAAGGGGTTTGAAACTTTAATCATGCATACTTTGTGTACGCTACTTACTTACAGTGACGTAAGCAATAATAATCATGTATACTAAAGGGACAGCCAGAAGAAAGAATAGCTCCTAAGCTTGCAGCCTGGTGAAAAATAAGTTTTGCATCATGCACAAAGCACATGCATTAATCAGTGACATTATTTTGTCGTTATGAAGTGTTACATTTGACGCTGACATTTACGTGACTTTTTCGTCAGCCGTCAACAGAACAGTGATGTATGTACGACAATCAATTTATTCGAACAATATTTCGATCACTCATCCGCTTCAGCTGCAGTATACAGGAGCATCATTCAACCAGTGTTCTGGACATTCCCATCAATATCACAAAACACTCCAGGCTTCTCGCTCATAATCATTTTTACGCACGAGAGCTAGCATATTAGCGCATTAGCTATGGTAATTCTGTCTTTGTGTTTTGTGTCTGTCTGTCACGTCCCGGTATCGTTCCAAGCCCAGGTGAGATAGAGACTTTGGGTTTTCACCATATGATAGCCTAAAGTCTCTAGTATTTTGCGACAAAATTTTATGCTGCTAGATAAAGGGGGACCCCACGAATGAGGGGGAAAAGAGGGGCACTCCCCCCTTAAAAAGGCGTTATTCTACCGATATTGGCTCGTTTAACTTGAAAATGGTTGCAGATAGGCACAGACATGCTGCTTATCATAACAAGCACTGGCAACGAGCTTCTTAGGAATGTTAACATCGATGACCTTGAATGACCTTGAACCCCCAAAATAAAAAGTTTTAGTAAATTTTTTGCGATTTTTGGCTGCGACACACATTTTAAGAGCGAATTGCGTCGAAATGGCTGACGACAGACCAAGACAACCTGGAAACGAAATTTTCAGCATTGGATGTAGATTTTAGCAATCCAAGTTTGGACCTTTTATGTTCAAGGAGGCCTGCGCACGCGGGCGTCAAAGAGTGGTACCCCTCTAAAAATGCTTATTTATCTGCTGTTGGCTTGGCTAGCGTAAAAATGGTTGCAGATAAGCACAGACATGCTGCTTAACATAACAAGCACTGTCGACGAGCTTCTTAGGATTGTCAATATTGATGACCTTTATCGATTTTGAACCTTGAAAATAGGGATTTTTAGTAATTTTTGGCGATTTTTTGCTGCAAAGGAGTGAATTGCGACGAAATGGATAGAAATAGACCAAAATTACCTCAAACAGGAACTGCCATAGCTCTCGCGCGTCTCCTGAGCATTATCTCAGATTTCTTGTTATATAGGCCTATAACTTTCAAGCGATACAACCAGATCGGATTTTAACCAGAACAAATTATTAACACTCGCGGAAATGACGGTATATTGTTTCACGTCATCATTAAGTTTTTACGCGCGAAAGCAGCTACTGCTTTCAGCGCGTCTTAGCCATTGCAATTCTGTCTGTCTGTCCGTCCGTCCGTCACAGGGTGGATCAGTCAAAAACGGTGCAAGCTAGAATTACCAAATCTTCATCGTCGGCTGCCGGGAAGACTCTAGTTTTAAAAATTGTAAAGCTTTTCCATAAATTTTAAGGGGATCACCCTGAACGAGGGCGCTAAATGAGAAGCGGTGGGCAAAATTTGCGATTTTTGGCAAATAAGTAGCTGTATCTCAGTAACGGTGCGAGATAGGGCCTAGATTACTATTAATCACTAATAGAAAGTCGTACACTGGCTCTCGATTGGCAGCGATTTCAAGGATCTTGGATGACCTTGAACGCTTAAATAGGGGTTTTTAATGAATTTTTTGGCGATTTTGGGCTGCAAGACACTTTTGAAGAGCGAATTGCGCTGAAACCAATTGAGATAGACATAGACAAGCTGCATATAAAATTTTTAGCATTGAACGAAGATTTCGACGGTTTAAGTCTCGATTTTCTAGGTTCAAGGAAATCTGCGCCCGAGGGCATCAAAGAGCGGTACCCGCGAAAAAATCGTTATTTTACCGTTGTTGGTCAGTCTTTCGTGAAAACAGCTGGAGATAGACTGACAGTTTGCAAACAGAAACTGATAGAGGCTTTCGCGCGTCTCGTGAGCCTTAGCTCAAATTTTTTGGTTTTTTTTTCTATTAACGCGATAAGTTGCTAACTCATAAATCTTTCTACTTAGCTTAATGAAATTTTGCACGAACCTGTGCTTTGACAGCCTGTAGAAACCTGTTGTATATCAAGGTCATAGATTAAAGGTCAAGGTCACATAGGTTGTGCGTTTTTGTGTGCATGATACTGAGGCTATCTGAGGGCTGAACAAGACTTGACAGTTTTTTTTCGGTTAATTGCGTTACAACAAAATTCTGCGACGAATAACAATAAGCAGACCAGCATAATTGTACTGTATGGTTTTGTATGACGAAACAATTTTGTAAATACGATAACTGCATGACAATTAAGGAACAGAGCAGAAAAGTTTTCTAACGCGGTATAGCCGGGAACGATTATAGTAGCCTACGAGTAGCCTCGTATAGGCCTACTGCGTGGTGATATCGGGATCTGGCACACGCCGTGTCTAAGTTAAACGTTCCAGTTTGTCATAGTTTAAAAAAATAACTTTGTAAAACAGTGGCCGATTTTAATAACTTTTGGCAAGCAACATCGAGAAAAAAGTTGATTAAAACAACTGTAGTTTTGCCAACCTCAACTTAATTCTGTTGCTACACTACTTTGTGAAATGCCGAAGTCGTAGTTTGGCCGTTTGCAACAATGAATTTATACTGGGTAGCGCGTGCGTTGGCTCAACAATTATTAACTAAATAGTGACAAACATGATTGGCAAATCTCTTAAAAAGTACATCACATTATTTCACTTTATTTTTATTACAACATGTACTCAAAATGTTTGCCTCTATCGCATAGACGCCGATGCCATGCCAACACCACGTTCAATAACCCCGCTGATGCGTCGTTTCACTTAATTCGTCGACGTACAATCTTAAAATGGATACAATTGAATAACTAATTAAACTAGTAACACAGTTTTAAAAATGATTTTGTGGTTTCAATGAGTTCTTGAGCCGTCACACGCGCAACCCAGTATAAATTCATTGTTGTAAACGACCAAACTGCATTTCACGACGTGCTGTAGCAACAATATCAAGGGAAAATGGGCAAAACTACTATATTTACGTTAAGTTTCTTCACGATAATGCATGCCAAAAATTATTAAAATCGGCCAATATTTTACGGTGTTAATAAAAATAAAAGTGGCTTGTATTTTAAGACAGAATGAATGCACACAGTGAATCACTGTATCGGGCTAATTGGTAACCGATAAAACAATCTGCTCCTGTAGCGTTTCACCTATGCAACCATCACATTAGAATCCCGGCACCCGTTACGTCGTCACAGCGCTTTTATTCCGTACATCGCTAGCTCGCACTGGTGACAATTTGTTATTGTTGTGGACAAATGCCGGCCAAATAGCGGTCTTTATGCGTACAACAAAACAGCGACAGCATAGCATTGTGGGCACCTGAACAGTCGCCTTTATGCGTCCACAGTAGCTATACACACGTGCGACGACGGCGTTTTTCAGCTCCCAGCAACAATAATTTATATTGAATTTTTGTCGTCCATTAACGGTCGTCTATTCAGCCGTAGATTGCATGCAAAGCGCACCTCCGGGCCGTTTTTTTTTATCTGCATAGAGACGTCCATTGTGCGACTACAATTCACCGGCAAACATTTGAAAATTTCGCGACGGAGAATGGACTGAGCAGTCTAGTCTGTATAGTTTGTATGATCCGTCGTATATGTCCGCGACAGAGACGGTCACGCCTCTCCGCATTGTAAAGCTGACGCACCATAAAGCCGCCAGAAGGCTTTGCAAACGACACAGACGCTGTTTACACAATGTCCAATGACACTGGTGGATGAAATGGATAAATTAACGCTGCGTGACAGTGTCATACAGCGCTCGCTACGCCAGAGTCACGAGTGAAAACATTCAATAAGATCGTCGATGACTGGGTCCAAAAAAGTGAGCCCCTAACTTTCTAGGTCTACATTACATTTGCAACTACCTGAAATAAGCCTATTATTTGTAGTAGTTGCTACCAAGCGACTTGCGCTAACCGCGAGCAGCAGTTATAGCCTTGAGCAAGTTCGAAGATGTTGTGGGACTTGGTTATGGAAAAAGCTGCTTTTTCATTGAAACACATAGTATAACTTAGCACACTTTTGCTGTTTTAGTAAATAAGTAAGTGAGTATGTGAATATTTAAAGTGCACAATGTCAGCCAGTGGCCGAATCTGAGGCACTTGGCTAAGCCGCTAGGTGGAGCAGTAGGCCTGTTTCTGCAACAACAATAAATAGATGAAGTGTACAATTTATAGGCGTTATAGGTCTAAATTAAAACATCGCATTCATGATAAAGCAATGTTTAGCAACGACGTATTAAATGTACCAAAAATATAAAATACCAAAAAAATCGGATATCTCGTTTACTGGAAATTTTAATGGAATACGAAATAAAAGTTAGAGTGTGCCAAAGAGTCTTGCAAACGACTTGATGGCACAGGCAACATCATTCAAAATTCACCATTGCAAAGCTATAATACAATGCGTCTGTGTGTTTTTATTGAGCGTCATGCGAGACTTGTGAGCATAATATAAGGCGTGATTGTGCGTTTGTGTTTGCCGAAGCTACTTGAATTGAACGGAAGAGGCCGCGTTTCTGTCAAATGGCGCGAGTGAATAAGACGGGTAAACGATATCATTCTTATGCGCTTGTCAAAGCTATAGCTGACAATAATGCAATAATCCGTGCGTCTACTTGCTCATTCACTTCTTTAGCGCGGCATTTACATTATAGACCTACACCGAAACTGTCGAGATATATATCCGATGTTTTTGTTGTAGCGGGTAGGCCTATAGCTCAAGACGTGATTGCTATACGCTTGTACAGCTCGGTATTTTTATGTAACGACCACTTTCAAAAGGTAGGTCTATGCCAAAGCCTTTAATCGAGCCGCCAAGAGCATTTTTGTTAAACATAAAAAGAATGGTATCTAATTAAGTAAACCGGCAACTGATTTGCTAATTTCACAGATAGCGTTTTTGCCACATCAGAATGGCGGTAAGGCAATCAGCCCGCTTTATGGCAACGAAAGCAATCGCGAAATAATGACCAACTGCTCGATTTCGCACTAATAATTACTTCGTTTTTGTAAATCGCCTCTGAAGCTACGGCACTATGGCGCTCTACAAATGCTTTTCAAAATTATTATCAAAGAACAAAACAAACATAACAGTAAAAACCCGGCTGTCGCTATAGAAAACGCGCTACAGTATATATAGTTCCTGTTGCAGTAGCAGTACTGATAAGAAAGGTCATCCAAAGTCAATAATTTGCATCTAATCTGAAAGGGCGTATGCCACTTCTTCTTAGTGATTAATAATAATCTTGGCTCTATCTCTCAACGTTTCCGAGATATGGCCAGTTTTCCGTTAAAATCGCACATTTTACCCCCTCTATACTTAACCCAAAATTTCACAATATCTTTCTTGCATTGCATCCTCGACACAGGGCTTGTATAAAAAGTTTCCCGCCTACCCGTTAGCCACAATACATCTGTTACATACGTACAAACGACAGAGGGACAACAGACACATCACATCGCAACACATTGCAGCATAGCTGTACAGTGTCAAAAACACGTTTCACAAATTACAAATGCACACGCAAAACTGCACAACTATATGAGCAGAGACGTTTTAATTAAATACGCAATACTCGAACTAATAGTTTCTAATATGTGTGAATAATTTAAGTGAAAAACATTGTAATATTATTCGTAATTTGCTACCTTCCAGTTCGTGTTGTTGCTGCAAGTGATGGCCGGTATGCTGCTTTTTGACAGACTACTTTGAAATTCTCACAGCTCACTCAACACAGCTCAACTCATTCTAAATTTTAAAAAAATATTTAAAAAAGGAACAACAAAGTGCAAAACATCGGATAAAAGAGCAACATAAAATAGTTTAAATAGCGTGCTAGATTCATGGCACTGGAAGTCCGTGACAGAAGAAGTGTCTCGCACGTTTTATATACTACACAGTACGTATTTCACTTTCTGCAGGCGCAGGTTGCAATTATTTCCGACATAACATTAAAGAGCGTAGTACTATAAAAGCCTATGAATGGTGATATACGACCGAGACACCGTCGAGTTTTAGTCCATTCATTGTGTAGTAGATCTGTGACCGTGTAATGGACACTTTCTTGCGACGTCATTCATTGAAGACGTACAGTAGTAGGCCTATATCAATGAAGACATTACTGCAACGAATGTATCACCGTGTCACAGTGCAGTGGCGTACTCAGAGAAAGAGATTAAAGGTGACGTGTAACTGTGTATAGTTTTTATGGGTAACCTATCGCAGAGCTACGGAGCGTCACCTGCCATATAAAATTACACAGTGTTACCTGCCACCCGACACAGGTGACCGTCCCTCGCCTTAACCGCAGCTGAGCAGGGCGGTACTTGATTTACCTATCCCGGAGGAATAAAAGGCTAAGTTAATCTAGGCGGCTGGTTACATACCGATATGGTTTAGCCTACCTGACTGCAGTCTTATTTAGGCCTATTAATCGTTACCCAAGTAATAACCTCTTAATAACGACCTGATCGGAAGTCAAACTCACGACATCTTGATCATAAAAGTTCAGCTTTATAATAATGTTAAACCACCAAACACCTACTCCACCTAAAACCACAAAGCCACCTAGAAATGTTTCTAGTGGAAAGCGAACGGAATGTGTCGGAGAATTGAGTGCGCAAATGCTGATAGATGGAAATTGAAAGAAAGCCATTTAAAGAGTTTGAGACCAAAAACAGGGAGTTGTGTTGCGATGTGAAATTACTTAAACACGGCGATTTGCGATTATGAAGTGGGAGACATTGTCAGTATTGGATTGTGATGTGTATGTGTTTTATTTCTGCTATTATAAACGTGTTTTGCGTGCAGATTTTTTTTTGCTGAAAAGTGATAAAATAATCGAAAAATAGACTATACGATGTGCATTATTAATAGTTTAGCCGAAATATAATAATACACATAGCCTTGCTACCACTGTTATTTAAACGACTCGAATAGTTCTGTGAATTCAGGAGCATTAAAAATGTAGAGCTACTTCACGTTTTACATCCTGACTACGCCACTGACAGTGAAGATTCACTGGTCAGCGGACTCCGCGCGGAATGACCACAAAATGATTAAATCGTTTGTTGCCATTCTAATAACAGGGAACTTCGAGCAGTGCATATAGCACGTCGCTTGACCGGAAAAATACCGAGTATGCGTATCACAAAACTAACGAAATCGCCAGCACCATCTGACGGCACAATCTTAGTGACGCGGATCTTTTATCTTGAAGGTGGCTGGCTGCGAGTCTGTCTGTTTAAAAATAAGAAAATGTATTTGCACATGGCGCGGTAAATTTAATAGTTAACTGTGCCTCAGTATAAGATCTTCTTGCTATTTGTAGCCTTCAAAATGTTTGAAGAAAAACAAAAAAAAACTCAATATCGTACTATAACCTAGACCTAAATCTGTTGCTATGTTAGGCCTACGTATTTTGCGAGCTTTAGCAGCACCCCACGTAAAACGTCTACAAATAATAAATTTTGTAAGATACTGTAGTCTATTTGCAATATCTGAAAAGTGGGCTGTGAAAGTGTACTACTCCCTACTCCACGACTTGACCGGGCTGGGAGCTTTATTGGTGAGGATGTGAAGACATTTTCAGGATTTGGTACATACAACGGAAGCGAGAAGACAGCGACGCACGCAAAGAAGAGGCTGCTGTACAATAGTTCTTGTGTTTATGTCGCGACGTGCGAGTGACGAAAACCGAACACAGAGAGAAGCATTGTCAGTCTGACAGACCCACAGACACACACACACTCGACGAGCGGGCGAGCCTCGCGCCTTTCTTTCGTCGAAGAAAGATTTCAATGATTTCAATTGAGCGCCGATGAAAACTTGGCACACAGGAGCTAGGAGTCAGTCGGCCGGCGGTGGTTGAATGAGCAAGGAGCGAGCGATCCGATGCACACAATGCGCGCCTGTCAATGAACGCATTTGTCGCGACGCTCATTCATTAGGTCACGAACGACGACGAGTCGACGACGCTTTGCCTCGCGCCATCTCGCCGCGCAGATGTGGTCCGCGATCGGACGACGACACAGCTACAGCAGCAGCAGCAGCAGCACAGCTGTCTTTCAGTGCCTGCCTGTTTGTCATCGCAGCCACTTTGACAGCTTCATGACTACCGCGGCGTTCAGATATATAACTTAGTCATCGTGGTAGCCGCCTGTAAAACGTGTCCGTGTACTGTCTTAATCTTGGTTGAGATCGCGGTGCCATACGCAGCTAGGACGACTTGAGAGTTCATGCACCCACTGAAGTTCTCTGTACCGTGGCGTGTGTTTCTAACATAAAATGCAGCCAAATACATTTTGCGGCCGGATTTCGATAAAAAATAAAAGTGAGGGGAAGGACAAAGTAAAAAAAGTTGGAAACAGGGAGGAAACGTAAAAAGATGAGTCTCTAGTGCGAATACGAACGTTACTAGCCGAGAATAATGATGTGCACCTTTTTCCTAAAAGAGATTTATTCATCGAGAGGCGCCGTAACACAGGCCTCTGACTGGCGTGCCGACCTGTCTGTAAGACCGTCAATCTCTCCACTCTGTCAGCAGTAAGCGTCTGCTGATGCTTGTTGTCAAACAATCAACTTACTGTCATCAGCCGAGCTCTTCCGGTTGTCAGTCCACAGATATGCAACAACCTGCCGCAGCATCTCACCTAACGTCTGCTGAGTCGTTATCGACGGCTCAAAACACATTTCTTCTTGGATAGCCGTTTCCAGATAGCTTTTAGACACTAACTCATCGCCAGCGAACATAGCAGCTATACGGTTACTTTGGTGCTTTAAAAATTCTTAATAAATGATTGATTGATTGATTAAAGAACCTCGCCATTGACATTCAACGGCGACTACTTCTCGACGGTTTTGCGTGCGACTCAAGATGCGGATAAATTTTTGTCGGACGCTTCACATGGCGTTCAGTGAATCCGACTAAATTTTCAAGTTCCGACAATAACTTTCAAAGATATTTGTCATAGACTACACTGCAGTAGTAGTTGACGTATAGAAATGGCGTTGAAGTAGGCCGTATGTAATTTGTCAAAGAAGATTTATAACCTCTTTAAAAGACGACTGGGAAAAGTAGAAGCTACATGGATGTTTTTCCTTTTTTAGATAGTTTACTCTGCCTATATTGTTTCTTGAGCTACGTTATATAAAGACGAATGACACAGAAACGCCAGTATTGGAGTTGGACGGCTTAAATGCAGAAAACTGTAACGGGAAGCTGAGTGCGTATTGTACTATAATAATGACCATATCCGGTGACAGCTGGCGCCGCCTGCCGTCGTGCCTAGACGAGGAACAGTGTACGAGAATGAGATGAGTTTGTTTAGGCGTCGGATGATCAAAAGACGGCTTTATGAAGCGCCGGTGTCGCGAAATGCGTGCTGACAGCAATGACCAGCTGGGTAGAAGCTATAGGCCAACACGACCGTCAGCGATACAGAACCGCTGGCTGAACAAAGCACATCACACTGCAATTCAACACTTCTATAGACTCAGTCTTCTAGCCTCAGCGGGAACTGGGACTACAAGACTGCAAGAAACGAGTTCCCGTCTAGGATATAAGACGCTGAGTTGATCTGGAACAGTAGTAGTCTGACCACTCGTATTGCAGTCTTGTGTACGCGTTACTCCAGTTCCCGCTGACAGTAGGAGGCTAAGTTGAATTCGGATAAAGGTTAGTGCACTCTGAAAGTATAGCAATACAATCATAAATAAGTCCATCGAAACACGTAGTCAAACTGAAACACACTGTGCGCTATAATTAATCAATCAGTCAAAAAATAACCAGTGATGTACAATATATGTTTAAGAACAATGTAGGCTTACGTAGGCCTACAATTTTTGTTGAAAACTAAATCAGACGCCACAAGATTTAAGATAGTGTCAGAATTGCAATTAAAACTATGAAACATAGCTCTGTGTACCAACCGATAATACTGTTATCGGCAAAAGGCTTTGATAGGCCTAAGTTAAGCCATAGATGGAGACGGGACTTCAAAGATATCAGACGATTGCAGATGACGTAAAGGCATTTTAATACAGTGGCTGACCATTGCATGAATGACGTGTGGGATACAGGGTCCACAAAAACACAACTTACGCCCGAAAAGCTGCACACGTTACCAACCATAAGTCGATAGCATTCGTCTCTTAACTTGCTGTCAGGCGCACCGCCGAAGTTTGTCCGTCGCAATTGTTGCAAACTGTGGCAAACTTACGCCGGATTATTCTCTCCACTTCCAGTGCAGTATAAAGCCGATTGCCTTAAAGCGCAATTTCCATTCAACGCAACGACGCACGCAACGCACGCAACGCACGCAGCGAACGCAGGAAAATAATGCCCCGTTTACACGATCGAGCAAACATCGAGCAAATGTATTCAAAATACACGTGCTAATTGCTCGACGTCTGCTCGACGTCTGCTCGACGTCTGCTCCATGTTTGCTAGCATTCATCCTGCTAGCTCGACGAGCTATGGTAATTAGCATGCTAATTA
>Ga0056128_1003235_pt1 | contig 19885 bp, 15 predicted proteins | sample WorMetLIZISLAND2_FD_71113 | JGI IMG/M metagenome (GOLD analysis project Ga0056128, IMG submission 71113) | Marine gutless worms symbiont microbial communities from Max Planck institute for Marine Microbiology, Germany - Olavius geniculatus... ... | reverse complement strand
AGTGCAGGCGAGAGTAAACTTTTGGGGGATTCTTATATTTTGGCGATAACTAAATTTTCCCTTAAATTTATTCCCCAATTTTATTAATTTTAATAATTAGAGAAGTTTGCCACCATTCCGGTTAGAAGTGGTAAAAAATACTTGGCCGGTGTCTTCCGGGCCAGGGGTAGATTACCCCGCGAACCTGCTGTTAAGTTAGATATCTGTAAAGGGTCGGTCTCCTCCACCACTAAGCAAGGAGCCATGTCAGATAATCGGGAACCGAAAGTGACTGGTGCCCCGTCAGCAGATGCACGGAGCGTAGAAGCAGTAGCAGAAGCAGTAGCAGGGGCGAGGGGACCGGCAAACTTTACAATATTGCCTTGGCGATGCTCGAGAGGCATGCAGATCTTTCTCCATGTTCGGTCTTGTGCAGTTCTTATGGCTTCCGAATTGTCATGTTGAGTGATTTTGTATTGTCCTTTATCCCATCCAGCCCTTCTCTTTGGTCTTTCTCTGCTTCTTTTCCCGTTTATTGCCAACTTGGCATAACTCCCACATGCCAACTAGCATCCGAATGACTTGCCCCCAAAATTTGCATTCGAATGGCCTATGGTGTCAAACAAGTATGCTTGAGACACTTTCTGCAGACAAAAAGTGATATGCTGCAGAGTTGATTTCAGCTGGAGGCTTGTTCCATATGTTAGCACTGAAGAACAGAAATTCTCGTTTGCTGACTGTAGCGAGGTGGAACATTGATACGATGTTGTGGTTGATTGGTGGCGTCACGTCATTGCTGCAAATGCGCACTCTATTCAGACGTACTTGATAATGGCAACAGTATCTGGAAATTTGGAATCTGGGTGTCGTAAAATATTTCTGTATTATTTGTGTCAGTCAGTCATCTGCTATCTGGAGGTCATGTGCAATGAACTTGTGAGAAAATGAAGTTATTATAGTGAATAGTAGTGCTTATTCAGTAGTTTCGAAAAATTTAAAGCCATGTGTTAGACTTTTCATGCCATGTTGATAATGGCTTAGCCTGATTGCAAGGTTGTTAAGTGTTTGTTGTAGGTCATTCAGACATTGCCAAGTTGCTTCTCGATGCTGGTGCTGATGTGTCACGGACAATAAATGGCAAAACAGCTCGTCAGATTGCCACCGACTTTGATAATCTCGGTGTATCTGATCTCATAGACCGCTTAGCTGTTTGATGTGTGTACAGTGTTTGTATCTTATCATAGATTTTAGGCTGCTCGTTAAGCTCTGAGCTAAAAGGTTGACCTTTTGTTTTGGTTGTTGTCCTTCCCTCCGTCCATCTGTATTTACGTATATATTGTGGCTAATCGGTGCAAGATAGGGCCTAGGTTAATTACTATTAATCACTAATAGGAAATGGCATATGCTCTTTCAGATGAAATGAAAATCATCAACCTTGGATGACCTTCAAGGTCAGTGACAACCAGTACAGTCGGACCCATTCTAGCGTCAGCTGGGCTTCTTGTTTCTTTTTATTTCTGGCTGCTGGAACATCAGTCATTGCCGCAGGGGCAGCACCAGGTTATCAGATCTGGGGGGTCCATGTTGAGTGGTTGTCGATTCATCATCGCTAACCCCTTTCCCCTCCCTCTCTTCATCCACGCAAAAAGCTCGGATTTGCAGAGATCTCATGGGTCATTCTGTCGGAGGTTGGGGGGGGCGCCGGACCTCTCGCCTGCCAACACCCCTGCAGTGCCGCATGCTACTGTATGTGCATTACTCTAATAACAGTTTATGACTAGGCTCCAAAAGATTCTGCCGCTAAAAATTCCATTTTTCATTCGTCAAAGTGCAAATTTCATCAAAAATTTTGCCACAAATCCTAAATTTTGCCAGTTTTCTGCCATTTGAGAATGAGGCCTATTCAGCAGTGTATAACTGTTACTGCTGTTTACTTATTCTGTGAAGTTTTGCCACTTCTACTTTTCTCAAGAAAAAATCTCGAACCTTTGTGACTTTGAACTGAGACTCGAACCCACTGGATTCACACTCGTGCTAAGTTGGAATTAAGTAAAAAAAATTTTATCTTATGTTTATTGGAGGAAGTTTTGCATATTTTATAGCCTATGTTTTTGATTTATTTCTGTTTGCACAGCACTGATTTCCCCAAAAGCGGGGTTTTTTCCACTTCAGATTTTACATTTTTAGACAGACATTTTCTGACAAGAAAATTTTTCCACAAATTTCCAACAGCTATTTATCAAATTTCGTCAAAAATTAATGTTTTCATCACCACTGTCAGTTTTCATCATTTCGTCAGTTCTTCATCAAAAACAGAATCCTTTGGAGCCTCTTCGTGACATTATCAGTAGTTTGTTTGCACCAAACTGGGAGCAAAGTTTAAGGAGTAGATTAGAATGGTCTTTGTAGAATATACTACAGAGGTTACCCCTCCAAATTTTTTTCCTCAAATTGATTTTTTTCTCAAATTCCTTATGGAAGATGCTAATTTTGAGACATCATACTTAGAATAAAACTGGGGGTGCTCCTAGTCTCAGATATTCTTCCCACTCCCATGCACATTTGTTGGCGTCGCCTTGCACTCCTTTACTGACTATGCTGAGTGTTTTGTAGTCAGCATGAAATGTTGTTTTGTCCATGTTTTGTTTATTATGAAGCAACAAGCTTGATGGATGGAGTGAAATTAGGGAATTCGTTCAAGATCATATACAATAATTGTCATATTTCTGTGCAATATTGGCAGACTTTTTGTGCTTTTTGCTATTGCATAGAGTGTTATCAGTGCTTGCATGATAATGTTATTATTTTTGGATTTCTGCAGGTACTCTGTAGGTCATGTTGTTATCTGTGATAGATGCATTATCAGGAAACCCTGTCTAAAAATTCCCCATTCCAACCGGAACTGTTTGTTTACCAGATTTCTTCAACTTTTTAATTTGCTGGTTTCTTATGTTACATTATGATTTCTACACAGTCATATAGTTATGCTGTGATATAAACCTGCAGTCGTATGCATTTATCTTTCAGCTTTAGGTGTTAATTTAGTGTTTTAATATTTAATTTCTAGGGTTTGCCGTTTCAGAAATTTGTGCCAGCTATCAGTTGACATTACTAGCTAAACAATATTGATCGTCACGTTATTAGTCAAATCATGCCAGCCACCATTTAACATCTCATCCAGCCCCAGCTAGAAATATGAAGGGCATGCTAAGTAAACTTGACAGTGATGTTGGACCACTCTGTGATGATGGCATCTCTGAAGTTGAGCAATACCGTTCTGCTTTACGCAATCTTCACAGCCAAGCAGTTGTAGATGCACAGTCGAACTTTGTACCAAACAGAGTCCATGGACCAGCCTGAATTATCATCATTTGAATGCTACCTTTCTAGATCCATCCACACTACCCTTGCTCAGTTACGTTCAGGTCACTGCCGGCTCCTCAACTCTTACAAGTTGCCCGTACTGTGGAGTGGCACCACACTTCGTTGAACATTTGTTCCAGTGTCTTGCATGCCCGACAACTGGCAACTCGAGATCTATGGGACAATCCAGACATGGTGGGTGATTTTCTCAAGCTTGACGACAACTAAAGAAGGAGAGGAGCTGTGGGCTACAACAACAACAACAACAGTTGACATTTGTCAATGCAGTTATGTGCTACAAGAGCCACAAGAACATTGGAACAGCTTGTTTCAAGTTGTGTTTATTGCATGATTAACAATTTACCCTTGAGCCCTTGTCTTGGCTTAGCCAGAAATGTTAATTTGGGGCCTCCTCTCGTTTCCTATGCTGAACGGTAAGTTGTAGAGGGGTTGGTGATGGTACTGTTGGATAGGGCGATGGAAACTTCTTATAAGCTGTCAATAGTAACCATGTGTCCATCTGCAGCAGGTTGGCCGTAGTTTTCAATGCAAGGTATCATGCCAATTATTTGCCTTATCTCGGAAACAGTGACAGATGGGCCTACGTTGCTGTTGATCACTAATAGGAAATCACATAAGCTCTATCAGATGACCATGGATGAACTTGGATGACCTTGAAAGGTTATTATGCACTATTGTGGCTAAATGGTATGTCGTAGAGGGTCGGTGATGGCACCGTTGGATAGGGTGATAACTTCTTATAGGCTGTTAGACAAAGAAATCGTCTGCTGCTGCTAGCCTGAACTGCATCATCACAGCTTAGAACTAGGCTAGTAGGCTGTCAAAAATAGCCACGTTTAGCCGTTTGGCCCCAATTTTTTTTTACAAAATGTTTAGACATCAAACAAGTAAAAAGCACTGCATTCACATTTGCTAGCCTTCCGACACCCGCGGACAGTCGGCCCTGAGCTTTTTGTTTGACACAAGCCGTCAGTAAAGGCAATCCAAGTAGCCCCTTACGTTAAGTTATAAACGTATGGTTCGAAACTCGGGCCATTGCGAGTTTTAGCTACATCTGTTGTTGTTTATCAAAACTTTATTATTATTTTTCATATTTTTGGAGGACTGTTTCATTGTACGTTATTATAAAATACAATTTATACTTAGTATATTATGAGCGGAACAGTTAGCAACGTTCGCGGCTAATAGGCCTACTCCGAAATTCAGATTCAACTTTACTCGCCAGATGGCGAGACTGTCGAAAATACGCGGGTGCGGTACATTAGCGCCGTGTTGGCGGTACATTCGTATTGAAGAGATAACTGAATGGATCTCAACGCATAGTGACTTAAAACGCGCAGAATCATGCAAGGGTGTGCTTTTTGGAGTTACAAGAAAATAAATTAAACCACTCTCCAATTTAATCCATCCAAACTGCAGTTTTGGGGGCTGGAGATAGGCATATGCTTAGGTCTATATTGTATAAACCTACATCATATTTTTTACAGCCGTTAAGCTAGAGAGAGCTCTCGCACTTGACAATAGCAATATAGACCCCAACCTTATTTCTAGATGTAAAATACTGAGCCAGGGGGCTGTGAGCTCACAGAAAACCCCAAATTTTAGATGACACTGCCGTTATTTTGAGTGCCTTAAATTCCCTTAATTGACCAATTGACCAAAAATTTGAAACAGGTGATAAGTTAGACAACCCCCTGTGCACAATTTCATGCAAATCCATCTATTGGGAGCTTCACGGCAAATAGTTATACTTTTTTGTTGCACACAGGCCTGCAGGTCAGACCGCCTGACAGATTTTCACTCGCGATGGCTCACACGACGTGGCCTCATGCGCACGACTATGCCTTTTTGGAAACAAAAATTCGAAGTTAATATTTAGCTCCTGAACCCAAAGTCGAAAATTGGGCCAAAAAATTGACTTAGAAATTTTTGGCTAAAAACGCTTCTGTATACGATTTGCACCTATTAACGGCCCTAGGCCTAGTCGTTGTCGTAGCCCCATATTTATAAGTTCTGTAATCTGTTTTTGGGGACAAAACCTCAGGGCTGGCCTTAGGCATGTACGAGATGTTATGCCGGACAGGGCTGCCGGTTTTAGGGGAGGGCTGCCATTTTCGACCTTAAAAATTTCGTATAAATTATCTGGCCATGCAGTTTGGACAACTGATGTTTAGATTAGGCCTATGGTGCAAACACATACATTATAATGACATTGAGGACATCGAGTGTAACTGAGTTGGTGTCACAAATGAATGAACAATATCTTTATCATATGGACCAGGAGAATTGTTGTAACAGTAACTATTATGAGTTTTGCGAGCGTAGGCCTATAGTGTTATGCCCCGGACTTGCTGGGGAGCTTAATTACAGCAGTGCCAGTGCTCCTCCAGGCCCTAACTGGTTTTAAGAGAAAAAAAGGGAAGGAAAAGGGAAAAGTGACAGTAGGTTTAAAGGAAAGAGAAGGGGAAGGGAGGTTGATGCTCAGTTGGGACAGAGCTGCCAATTGACTACTACAAAAGACTGGCTCTGGTGCCGTGTTGGCGGTTCGGACACTGGTGGCAGTTCATGGAGATCTTTTAAACTCGAGAACAGCTGCGGGTTTGTCATTAGAAGACCATCGTGTGTGGTTAATTTGTCTAACGAGACTCTTCTCTGTCTTCTACAGTTCTGTAACAATGAGGTCTACTGCCTTCGACAGCTAGGCTAGCATTAATACGGCGCTTGTATTAGCCTGAGGCCTACATAAAGAAATAATATAACACTTTTTCTGACCGCTCAATGTAACACCATGTGACCTTAAAATATTCTGAAGCTCGCGAAACAACTTGACATCTATTTTTATAACAAATGCAAAACGAAATATATCAGCTGATATGAGAAAAGCTACTGATTGTAGCATCAGGCAGCAGCTGCAGTAGCGCTGGATGTACCGCCCTACCTAACTTTGATGGTGGCACCCCTAGCGAATAGCGAATTCCGGATTACAACTATTGAGTGGCGTTATATACATGGTGTTTTATAAAACAAGGCACCTTTTTCTTTCTTTCATAATTTACTTAAATGATGATCAATTTGCACGAAATTTTTGCCACTTGTGCCATAATAAAATGATGCTGATAATAGCAAAAAAAAACAATTTTGCCGTGCAAATGCTTTGTATCAGTATCTCATTTATATACAAGCATATGATATTGATGTATCGCTTGGTTGAATGTAATTTTAACACATCAATGGATAAATATAGAAAATATCACGATATTTTCAATATTTTTGATATTTTCGAAAATATCACAATATTTTCCTACCCTCGATAGGGCCTAGGTTGCTATTGATCACTAATAAGAAGTTGCATACTGGCTTTTAAATGAGATATAAATCATGGACATTGGATGACCTTGAATGGTAATAATGCACTATGGTAAGCCAATCATGCGGTATTGTGGATGAACTAAATAAGTCGTAGAAGGTTGGCCATGGTACCATAGGATAGGGCGTTGGCGATTTCTTATAAGCTGTCACTAGTAACCATGTGTCCATCTGCACCAGTTTGGCTGCAGTTTTTAATCTAATGTTTAAAGCTATAAGTGGCCATATCTCGCAAACGTTAGAGGTACAGTCTAGGTTACTATTAATCACTAATAGGAGGTCGCATATTGGCTTTCAAATGACATGAAAATCATTCACCTTGAATTATCTTGAAGTTCAGTATTGCAACAGCTACTGTATAGGCTGTAGCGTGTCTTCCCAAGCAAGGCGTTTTTATTGTGAGAAATATTTGCAAACCTGTGTCCGATATTTTCCTTATTCATTTACTCTGTAGCTATTTATATCACCTGGCAAGATGACTACGTACATGGAACAGTAGCTTTTTATATTGCTTGGCGAAATGACTACATGCGATATCTGTTATACTAGCATTCATTATAGGACTCGAGACAGAGTTCTGTTAACGTAGCGTACATGGAACTGTCTCACCTCTGACAAATTGCCTTTTCTCTGTGACTGGAAATCGTAGGCTTGGCTTCGGACATAGGCGGTACGGTCGGCTTTTTCTAACAATAGCTGGGCTTCTTGTTTTCATTTAGTGGTGACCATTTTTGCCTACACACAGAGGGAAGGCAAAGCTGAGTTGGCCCAGGGCCCAGGTGGCTTGTCTGAACACAAACACAATATACCCATAGATGGTTATTCATCTCATTGTTAACCTGGTTCAACATTGAGTAACTTCAGTGATGCATCCAACAGTGTTGCCACTATGTTAAGCTGCCACCATTTATAGGTCACGTATAATCTGTCACATCACTAAATCATAAATCAAATACCCAGTGATAAGTTCAGATCGATGGTCTGATAACATTTATTAGAAATTGATACATGGCTTGATCACCCATCTGAGGATGCAGTGTTTTATTAATCTTATTAATTTATATGTTGTGAAAAATTAATTATTGTAAGGTTGTCGATAAACTTTGATTAGTTACTTTCCATTTTGTTTGATTATGTAGAAGAGGTTTGTAGACTTGCAGTTTTGAATTTGATAGTATAAGGCTACGTTCACATAGACACGAGTACGAGTCCGGGTTTCCGTTTACAGCTCATAGAAGCTTCACTCGTACAAGTGGAGCGTTCACGGTCACTTGTACAAGCACATAACTAAACGCGTGTCGGCCATATTGAATTAAATCAAGTTGAGGAAATGCTTTGCGAATAAACAACAATATTTCATCGCATCGTTAATAATTTTACCAACTGCACATCTCTAACGATGAATAATTTTGCAATGACGTCAGTTTTGACGTCAAATATGTGCCATAGCTTTTGTACATTATATTATTATTATTTACAGGTAGTTTACTTGGCATGGGTTGGATAAAAACATAACCTGCACAGAAACTACTTGTACGAGTGAAATTTACAGGTAACCCGTACTCGTATGTATGTGAATGGCTGCCATTGAAATACACGCAACCTGTGTTTGCCGGAACTCGTATACGGGTTATTCATACAGTGCCGGACTCATACTCGTGTTTATGTGAACACAGCCTTACTCGTATGAGTGAAGGTTCTACGGGCCATAAACGGAAACCCGGACTTGTACTCGTACTCGTACTTGTCTGTGTGAAAGCAGCCTAACTCTCAAAGAGATCTTGTATTTTGTTATGTTGGTTGGTAGAGTATGGCAACAACAGCTATGATATCAACATCGTCTTCTGAGGATGGCACTTCTGATGTTGGTATGACAGCTGGTGGCGCTGTCAATGGTGCAAGAACTGAGAATGACAGTCAGCCGATGTCTGCTGATGATGCTGCCAGTGTACTGCTCTCAATGGGTCCCATTCTGCCTGCCAACCCTGAAGACACTACATGTTATTGGTCAGATTTTGCTTCAAAATTTAGATGTAGTCAAGTTTTTGATTTAACTATATTCCACTAACTGGCTGAGACTCCACTGAGTGCTATAAGCATGTAGTATGGTTTTGTGCTGTGTATCATTGTTGACCTGTAATATTGAAATCATTTGCATGCTAACAATTGAGCTGATATGTGCTGTCATTTTTGTGACATTCTTCGTGCGTACATCAACGTTGTATGCTGGCATTGTGTTTTTATTCTGTTTTGGTTGTTTGTCTTTTGTTATCTGTTTTCACATCATTGTTGATCTTGTTGTTCTTATGATGTCTGTTTTATAAATGATCAATTTTTACGCGTGAGAGCTAGCATAGCTAGCTATAGCGCATATTAGCTATGGTAATTCTGTCTTGGTGTCTGTCACAACCCGGTACCGATCGGAGCCCAGGTGAGATAGAGACTTCTAGGTTTCGTCATATGATAGCTTAGAATCTTTAGTATTTTGTGACAAAATTTCATGCCACTGGGTGAAGGGGTCCCCATGAATGAGGGGAGAAAGAGGGGCACTCCCCCTTAAAAGGCGTTATTTTACCGTTAAAATGGTTGCAGATAGGCACAGACATGCTGCTTATCGTAACAAGCATTCGCAACGAGCTTCTTAGAAATGTCAACATCGATGACCTTGAATGACCTTGATCGCCCAAAATAGGGGGTTTTAGTGAATTTTAAGGGGGTGTTGCTTTCCAAAATTTGTATGCACATTATCAGCCCCACTTAGCACTACATCACGTGGCAAAGTTTCATCAGGCTGCTCCATTTGGCTTTAAAGTTAAAGTGGCTAATTCGCTACAATTAAGGCCAATTTTGGACCCCCCTTTGAAAAAAATTGTAAGGGGGACACAGGTCCCCGGTGGGGGGAGCGCTAGCAAGATTTGGTCATTCTATGGTGCGTGTAAAAATTTGGGGGTGCAGCGCCCCATAGGGGCTGAAATATGGTCTTCTGAAAAAGTCAATTAGGGTAGGTAAACATTAGCCAACTAACCATTGTCGTCCACACACACACACTTTTGTTCAACCCGGCAGGGACGGTAGTTGATAACGCTGTTTACCACTTGTCGATATCTCCATCCGTTCCAGAGATATTCGCGCTCAAAGTTGAAAGTTGTCTTAAATCGCGCTGAATTTTGGACATTTTTCGCTATCCCAAATTTTAAGGGGGCAGAGCACCCCAAAATTTGTATGCACGTTATCAGCCCCACTTAGCACTACGTCACGTGGCAAAGTTTCATTAGGCTACTCCCTTTGGCTTTAAAGTTATAGTAGCTAATTCGTTACAATCAAGGCCCATTTTTGACCTCCCCTTTGAAAAAAATTGTAAGGGGGCCCGTGTCCTGGTGGAGGTGCGCTAGTAAGATTTGGTCATTTTCTAGCGCATGTAAAAATTTGGGGGAACAGCACCCCCTAGGGGCCGAAATATGATATTTCGAAAAAGTTGATTTGGGTGGGTACAATTTCACCACATAATCTCCGTGATTAGTGGACCAATGTTCACCCAACTGTCATCACACAACGTGGAAGAAATCCCGGTGCAAAACCTCCTACTCCAATTTTGAATATTTTCATCCGTTCCGGATATATTTGCTGCTGAACTTCGAAGTCGTCCAAAATCGGGCCAAATTTTGCATGTTTTTGGCCCCTAAAATTTTTTGGGGGCAGGCCTTCAAAATTTTGGACCGGCATTATAAACTTTGGCCTAGTACTGACCACCGTGCAAAATTTTGCGCCGATCGGCCGACGCATCTCGGAGATCCTGTGATTTAAATTTTTTCAAAACTATTAAAAACATCGGTGGTAAAACTTAAGTCCTCCCGAAAACTATCGTTTCCGGGTGGACTAACAAGCAATGGCGACAGACTTCTTAGGATTGTCAACATTGATGACCTTGAACCCTATAAATAAGGGGTTTTAGTGATTTTTTTGCGATTTTTGGCTGCTAAAGAGTGAATTGTGATGAAATGGATGGAGATTACCTGCGAACAGGAACTGCTATAGGCTCTCACGCCTTTCATGAGCATTAGCTCATATTTCTTGTACAATCTCATTGAGCATGCACATGCTTATACTAGTTATATTGGTTATAATGATGTCATAAGTTGAACTGTAAGAAAAACATAGCAAATATTTAACCGATAAAACAAATAACAATTTGATATCTGCACTGCAGACGTTGCACTGCGTATATTTTGTTATAAACTGCAATAAAAGTTTTTGTGTGACATTCTCATCTAGTATGTTTATTGTTTATCTGCATTTGTTAGTGGCAAAGATCGAGACTTAACTGTCAGCGAGTTTCAGTGTGGAATGTGTCTACGTTTCTATCATGAATCTTGTGTCGGCTGTCTACAGGGGTAAGCAGTGTTTAATTACAGCAGGGATCTCATATGTGCATTCTTGAGCCACAAGTTTGGTTCTCAAAGAATCATGGACATTATCTGCAGCCAACAGTGACCTATCTGAACTACCAGTATCACAGACCAATCGAAAAGGGTTGTCTAAAGAGGCTAAAGAGTGCTTAGAATTAAAATGGATTTTGAAATATCTGGACTAACTGATTCAATGATATGTTTACTTTACCAGCATATGCAATGCATGTACACTGTGAGGCATAAAAAACACCAAAATTTTTTCATCATAACTTAAAAAAGTGATCCAATTTGTGATAAGTTTTGGTACAAATATTCCTGATACAACTGGCCATCAAATGACTGTTTAGTTTCCCACCTCGCCCATTGTCTGTTTCTGCACTACCTGGGGAAAGAAAACGAACAAAATATTGCATTTTTAACCACTGCAGTCATCTCGCCGCGGCATGCTGTTTAAAGGTGCGTTCTCACTGTGCGCAACGTGCGCTAAGTGCAGGGACCATCTCAACTGACTGTTCAGTTAAGCCCTACCTCACCCTAGAAGAGCGGATATATAACCAGTTTAATTGAGATGGTCCCCAAGTTTAGCGTGCGTTAACTCGCGTGACGCACGTCACGCACGCTAAAGTGCACGGTGAAAACGCATCTTAACGTTCACGGTCCTGTCTAGAGTTAGGCCATTTGGAAATCATAAAACCGAAACTGTCAATAGAGAACCCAAAACTGTGATTTTGATAAGGTTCGACATTGCTAAAAAACTGCAGTTTCGGTGCCGATTTCGATAACCGTAACAACACTATTTTTAACTGCATCGGAATTTTATATTTATTTTTGTGTCTTTTAGTATTGTAGTTGTAGACAGGTAGTGTAATGTATAGATGTTTATTACAGGTTCTCATATATTTTGCCGCATACATTCACCCAACTGTGTATCAGCAAGGCCTGCTATAGAGTAACTTCATTGATCAAAACCAGTGCATTACCATTATTCCTTACTATCATATAGTAGCAGTGCATCCATTTATTTTTCAGCACTTTGTTTAACTCTCGGTTTGCTTCAAATAGTGAAAGTACTTATAACATTCTGTGTACGGTATGTAAATAGAGCTTCTCAAAGAGTGCGTATTCTGAGAATTAATTTCAAATAAGCTGTTATTTATTGCAGGGGATATGTACCATTTATGACCAACTACCAGTTTTTCTGCAAGCGATGCAGCGGCCAGGAAAGCTACGTGAAGCGACCAGCTACATTCAGCCAGATGTGTCATACGGCTCTTGCAAACCTTCTCCAGAAGAACTCTGACAGAGAATTCTTCTCCAAGGACAAAGTATGGGTGTTTGTTCATATTATTTTAACATCATGCTTTAGATTTGTTTTTTTTGTGCTTTGATCTGTGTTGAGTATCCCGGTAACAGTCCTGAAGGACACGTGATCTTTAGAAATATGAGTCTGCAGTTTTCGAAGACTCTGCCTTGATGACCCGGTGTAAACTGGGACTAATTGCAGAATACCATGTCAGAAACGAGAATGAAATTAGTCCTCTTAATACAGTAGTAGCAGCTGTAGATAGTTCTTAATGGTCTGACATTGAGCGCAGTATACAAAAAGAGATGATTAGTTTTGTGGAGCAACATAAAACAATTGATGCAAACAATGCAGAAAAGGTAAATAATTAGTCTTTATTAAATTTCTGTTCACTGCTACCTGGCTGTAAAAAGTGCTGCACTGCTGCTGCTGTTGTAGTATATCCGTATAATAATTGAGAGTTGTGCCTGCCAATAACTTTTAAACGGTACAATGTACGGCTGTGAAATTTTGCATGCAGACCCATGTCATACATGGCCATGCTACAGGCTAGGTCAGATATCGCCGAGGGGTCGTCCATTTGAGAAAATTTCACTTTCTTTAAAATTTTGCAGCTTCGCCTTTTAATCCACAGCAGAGCTGTGACATCATATAAATGTCGTCACCATGGTGACGCATCATCAGCATCATTATAGCTAGCAGCTATGCTGCAGTGCATAGCCTGTTGTCTGTGCGTCTTTCATTGTACTGTACTGTAGTTCTACAATCGCTTGCATAGTAAAAGGGAGTTGATCGAAAATCAGTATAGGCCTAGAAAACATCGATTGTCATTCGCTGAAACAGATAATGCTAGCGAAACCCACAGTGAATGTCGCGATTTGAAAGTAAATACGAGGTTGGCAAATGTGCGCGAGTGTAATCAGTGTCGTCATCAGGCTGCTAAGTTACGCGAACGCGACTTTGAAGCAGGGTTGATTGATGTCAGCTTTGCTCAGTCAACCGACACGATTATTCCAGTTCATGACTGTGGCACACTTTATGCACAATGCCAGCACTGCGAAGCAAAGTTCTTCCTCAATGAACGTCCGTCGCACAGCAGCATACGTAATCCAAAGTTTGGTTTGTGTTGCGGCGACAGTAAAATTAAGCTGTGGACAGTGCCTGAGCCACCAGATCCATTAGCTACACTGCTAACGGACACGTCGTCACAATGTTCTCGGCTGTTTCGGTGCAATGTACGACAATACAGTTGCGCTTTGTCTATGGCGAACATGCAGGCCATTGAAGTCCATGCAGGTTACGTCCGTGTTTAATGTTCATGAAGAAATCCATTGCTTTATTGGCTTGATGCATCTCTTGGAAGGACAGCAGCTGAAGTGTCTGCATACATTCTTCACATCGTCAGCGTCATTTTCCCTAGCGGCTACGCTGCAGCGCTGTGTATCGAGGCCGCAGGCCGAGTTGAGGCCCGGGGGGCTGAAAATGGAGGCCGCAGGCCGATACTATGGCAAAGGTCAAAGACAGGGAGCGTAGCGCTATGCTCCCTGTCCATTTGTTAAGTTAATAAAGCTGATGAACAGTTTATTTGAATCATTGGAAAATGCAGAAATTAACTGTTGTTTGTATTATTGAAAAGCATCATATTACAACAGTGTGCAACTGTGCATATGTGTTTGTTTTGCAGGAGATAATTCCATTTATTGATGAGCATTGGGAACAGTTAACAGTTGCCCCACGGCGTGTGAAGCACACGTGGCATTCCTCAATTGCAAAAACAATGGTTAGATATTTGTGTGCTGGTGTTGGCTTACTGTAGGCTTGCAAATTATTTGTCCATCTATTTGTCCTTTCAGTGTTCATCTTCATTAAACACTAAACATTTGCTGCAGATGCTTAGCACAGTTAAATGAGCTACCGGTAGGTAATAAGTTTGTGTGGTAAACTTTAGAGCATGATTAAATGTGCCAAAATATTATTTTTGAGTTGTTTTTGCAATGTCTCTGGTACCTTACCTTACCTCCAGGGTGGGCAGGCTCTTAAACCTGCCCAGCGCCGTGTCCGTATCAGTTCGGCCCAATTCGCATCCCCGAATGTAGCCATAAGGTTACAGGTAATGGCTATAAAGCCGTGAATGGCTGTGAAGCCGTAGTCAGCTGTGAAGCCAAAATCAGCACAAAAGCACTGGTAATGTGTAGCAAATCTGTTCTCACGGCTTTGGTCAGATTTTAGAAATCTTTCGGGTCATCTGTGCTGAGCTCCACCACCACAACAAGGTGGCTGACCACGGTGGGGAATATCTCTGGTATTCATTGTTAAATTTGCTCCAGACTTGTGTCAGTGGTGCACCTTGGCACGGATGAAGTGTTTAGATTTTACAGTTTAATTTAGAATAAAATTATTACAATACGTGGTCAAACACTTTCCGGGTAATTCTGGAATGAGAAGCGTTGCATCGTGTGGAAATGATGTATGTGCTACGCTGTGTGCGTGTGAATGCAGAAGAAGGATGCTCCTCTGTTCACTTGCCAGGAAGAGGCTGGAGGTGATGCTGGCTTTGGTCTGGTTAGTCGTGTAAGTATTTCGTTTAAATTCTATACAGTTTTCTTTCAGTAGTCCTGTTATTTGGTATGTTGAACACGAGTCAAATATGTAACTGTTAAGTGAATGTTGAACTTGTATATTCAAGACTGATATAGCGCGCTTTTTCATAGTTACTGATGGTCATTCGTGTTGCCTAAACTGTCATTTATTTGGTCATGCTTTCAAGAGTGCACGCATGGACTGGAGTTACAGAACTGTTCTTGCACCATTCACATAGTGCTAGAGATAAGCAGTATGAACACAGCTTTGGAATAATTGACTTTGAACGCTGTGATTACCGGTACTGCAAGATTAACAAGAGCTGTCAATCCATCTTTGAGCAGTTGGTGCAAGTTTTTTTCACTCTGCCCGTTGTCTTTATCTTCTTTCCTGCTTTTTTTGTAGCTGCAGTATATTCAGTTATAGTCTCTGGTGACTTATCTTACTGAAGCTAGTTATGTTTACCAATAAAACTAATAATATTAGACTATTTTTCTTATTTTAACACATGCAGGATCTTACAAAAATTGGCCCAAACTGCGAGCATCTGCTTCGGCTGACGTGTTCAACTACATTTCGTGCTCCTGCTGACACAAAGACACCAGCGCCAGTGCCAGCAGAACGTAACTTCTTTTCTGTTTTGCTTTCAACATTTTGCATGGTTTTACTTTTTTATTAGGCCAACCTGTGTCTCAGTATTTTGAAAACGTATTGACAGCAACAGCACAGATTTTTCAGATGCTGTTTCCATATGTAGAACTATCGCTGATGGTATAATGATGGTAATGATATTGGATGCACATTTTTATCTTTTCGTATTCTATTGTTTTCTTGTCCGATTGGCCTGTTCTTAAGCTTTGTAAGTATTGTGTAAATTTTTACCACTAGTGAATGGAATTTGTTTTGTTGAGCTGATAAAATGACTGATGATTAGTAAGCTTCACTGCTGTATGTGTGGCATGTTGGTTTGCTGTAGCAAAAGGGCGTGCTGCCAAGCGGAAAGGACCAAGTGACTCCATCGCCAGTGTGAAACAGAGAGGACGAGGGTAATTCACATCTCATATTGTTTGTGATTATATCATTAACAGTTTTGAAGTATTCCTTAAAAGGTTCTTACCTTACCTTACCTTACCTCCGGGGTGGGCAGGCTCTTACACCTGCCCAGCGCTGAGGCCGTATCAGTTCGGCCCAATGCGCATCCTCGAATGTAACCACAAAGTTACAGGTAACGGCTATAAAGCTGTAGACGGCTGTGAAGCCGTAAATAGACGGCTGTAAGGCCGTAAATAGACGGCTGTAAAGCCGTAGTCGGCTGTGAAGCCGAAACCAGCACAAACGCACTGGTAATGTGTAGCAGATCTGCTCTCACGGGTTTGGTCAGCTCTTAGTTAGCTCCTCACCTCCAGATTTTAGAAATCTTTTGGGTCATCGGTGCAAAGCCCCACCACCACGACAAGGTGTCTGACCACGGTGGGGTCCTTAAAAGGTCTATGATACATATTTTGCAGTTTGCTTTGTATATCTCTGACCATGTATTACATTTTGCTTGAACCGATGCTTTACTAAGCTGAGTGTCATTTGTGCATCTGTATCTGATTGTTCTATATTGTACACATGCTCGTATTCATACATTAAATCTTATCTGATTGTATGGTTTTTTTCTAGTGATCCTTCATCATCAACACGTTTGACACCAAAGTGTTATCCGTCGGAGCACCCATTCAACAAGGACAGCTACCGGTACATCTTGGCCGAACCGGATCCACATGCTCCAAATTGGGCAGCATTTGATGAGAGTGTCGAGATGGCAGGCAAACCAATCCCGGGATACTTGTACCGCACCTATCTTGAGTCTCGCGTTCTCCTTGCATTACATGATCGTGGTATGTATCGTCGTGAAAATGCAGATGATTATACCCCAGTCACACCGAGTTGCAACTTACGGCGACTTCAAATCGCCGACAGTCGCAGCAAGTCGCAGCGTGGTTGCCACTCAGTCGCCGTCTTGCAGTCACATCGAAACACAGATTGCAGCGGATCGCTATGTTTTTGCATTTTACTCAAAATGCGAATCGTTCGACTGTACTGTAGACTCTACAGCGAGTATACTGCGACTGTATAGCGACTTAAGGAGCCTGATATCGACCGCGTTCGCAGTACGGTCGCTCATTGTCGCAGTAAGCTCGTTTTGTGGTTGCAGTACAAACCACATAGTCTCAGTGCAGTCGCAGTACACTCGTGCGACTGCAGATCGAGTGCAGACTGAGTACAGTAGCAGCGCGACCATGGACGATCGTACTGCGACCACAGTACAAGCTGTGCGAGCGCAGACCGACAGCAGACCGATCATACTGCGATTGAAGTCGCCGCAAGAAATTTTGAACAGTTCAAAATTCCTTTACGACCAGTGCGACCGACCATGACCGCACTGTGACCATATTGGGACCTTACTGCGATCTGCCGCGATTTGGTCCAAGAACTGGTCGCAGTGCAGTCGCAGCCGCAGTGTGACTGGGGTATTGTTTATGATACGATACTTGTTCCACTAGAATAGGCTTTGGTTGTTTGTTTGTTTTGGTTGAATGTCATGTAGGCTTTGGTTGCTTGTGCGTTAAATTGTTTTTTGCCATAATCTGTGCAAATGCCCAAGTAGGACAAATGATATATTCTTTGTGGTTTTTTAAGTTATATTTTTGAATATAGTAGTTCAGACAGAAGTTGTTGCTTTGGTTCAGATTTTGAAGACTTGACCATGCACTATTGATTTTGGCCGCCTGTAGCTTTGCTTATAGGTAATAGGTATAGCGTTAAATTGTCAATCTTAGTCTTGTACCCTGTGGTCTTGGTTTCTTGAGTTCATCTTATCTATATGACTGATGTATGATTGACTTAGTTTACTTGCAGGTATTCTTCGTGGCAAACAGTTTTCTATACCTCATACCACTTGCCAGCACTGTTGACTGTTGGGTAAACTAATGATGTTAAGTGAATGAAGATATTCGAGGAGTTCTTGTTGGATGCTTGTTGTTTCTGCAGCTCCGCAACTGAAGGTGAGTGACGATCGTCTCTCGGTCACTGGAGAGAAAGGCTACAGCATGGTTAGAGCCACTCACGGTATGTGGACATGTTCTCGGGTTGCAGCGTTGTGGAGTAATGGAGTATTTTCCGATAGACATGATTTTTTTTATAATGAGTTCAATTGTATCATGGATGACAATCCACTCTACATAAAGCTTGCTGTTTTCCAAGGTAAACAACATTATATGTGCAGAAAAATACACTATAGTGAATTTTCTGTTTCTGGGGCTATATAGTTATGATCTGGTGATATAACATAGTGTTTATGTCAGAATAGCAAAAATAAAAATAATTTAATGTACGTAGCTAATATATATCGTTTATGAGTTGGTGGAAACTAGAAAACTGTTGGACATTAATGATCATGGTTTCTTACCAGGTGTACATGATAATATTTGCTGCTGTTTAATTTGAGATACTGATATGTCGCCATTTTATTTAAGGCTGGCAATGAAAGAAAATAATTAGCAAACTTTTCAAAAGATTTATGCTAAATTACTGATTGATTTTCATTAAAAATGCTGGTCCATCATGGATATTTTTAGCTGCTTTACAAGCTTTTCAGCTAACAGCTCTTGCAAATACACTGAATACAGGTATTGCTTTATCCAGTTTTGTAGACGCAACTAATTATTCAGGTTTTCAGGAGAAAGAGATCGTTGTTCATTCTGTAATGCTTTCTTGATGATGTGACTTATAATCAACAAGAAATTTGAGCTAATGCTCACGAGACGCATGAGTGCCTATAGCAGTTTTTGTTCGCAAACTGTCGGTCTGTTTCCTGCCATTTTGTTGCAGTTCATTCTTGAAGTGTGTGCTGCAGCCAAAGATTGCAAAAATCAATAAAAACCACCTATTTTGGAAGTTCATGGTCTTTCACAGTAATCGACATTGATACGACTGAAAAGCTCATCCCTAGTGCTTGTTCTGATAGGTAGCATGCCCATGCCTATCTGCAGCCGTTTTCAAAAAAAAACTGGCCAACAACGATAAAATAACGACTTTTACGGGGGTACCACTCTTTGATGCCTTCGTGCGTAGGTTTCCCTGAGCAGGTTTCCTTGAACCTAGAAAATCGAGACTTGGCTCGTCAAAATCTACGTTCAATGCTGAAAATTTTTTATGCAGTTTTTCCATGTTTATCTCAATTGGTTTCAGCGCAATTCACTCTTGAAATGTATTTCACAGCCCAAAATCGCCAAAAAATCTATAAAAACCCCTATTTCAGTGTCCAAGGTCATCCGTGGTCATTAAATTCGGTGGCAATCAAGAGCCAGTGTATGACTTCCTATTAGTGATTAATATTTAATAGTAACCTAGGCACTATCTTGCACTGTTGTTGAGATACAGCAACTTATCGGCCATAGCTGGTTTTGCACGTAAAAATACAAGGAATAAGAGTTTGTTATTCATTAAAAAGGTTAATGATTAATTGTGCGACTGATCATTGATTTCTGTGTATTCTTGAGTTTAATACTAAATTGCTTTGCTTGATGTCATTGTTAATTGTTACGTAGGTGTTCAGCATGGATGCTGGTATTACGAGGTAGTAATTGATGAGATGCCACCTGACACTGCAACACGTATAGGATGGGCGCAGTCACTCGGTGAGTACAGTGGCGAGTTTACTTTTCATTAAAGGTCCGTGGTCACCAAAATTAACATATACACTGTGTCTCAAAAAAAAGCATGTGACTACATTTTTTGCAATAACTTGAACAATGAATGTCCGATTATAATAATTTTTGGCACACTTATTAATGAGAATATATGTCATCGAATGGTG
>Ga0056128_1003234_pt1 | contig 19887 bp, 8 predicted proteins | sample WorMetLIZISLAND2_FD_71113 | JGI IMG/M metagenome (GOLD analysis project Ga0056128, IMG submission 71113) | Marine gutless worms symbiont microbial communities from Max Planck institute for Marine Microbiology, Germany - Olavius geniculatus... ... | reverse complement strand
TTGTCTTGTACCCCTGCTGGTTGCAAACCAGCTTCCTTCTTGCCCACATACTCTCACTGCTGCCTGAGCATTTTCATTGATGTCTCTTAGCAACCGGACTAACTGGTGGTCCACTCCACTGCCTCTAAATGCTGTCCCCAAATTGACCTATACTGTGTCGGGTGGGACATTAAGTCCTACTCACTCACTCACTATTGACAATTTTTGCTAGTCTGTATAATCATCGTGTGCTACAAAAATTGTCCTCAAGGAAAACACAGTTCGTGAGCTGCGTGAGACCATTGGTCCGCGGTCGTAATAAATATAGACGACTGGTTGCTTTTGATACAGCATTTTGGTGTGCCCTTGTGTTTCATTTACCTTTGTTTATTTTTATTTGAGCATGTGGGTGTCCAATGTACTCGCATCTTATAGTAATTTAAGATCTTTTGGTGTTCTGGTACTGTTAGTTTTGCAACAGGACATGTGTCTGATCTATAACAAGAAATTTGAGCTATAGCTCACAAGACGCGCGAAAGCCTATAGCAGTTCCGGTACAGTAGTTTAGCTAAAATTGGGGTGTTCACGCTAAGTTAATATACAAATACCAAATTCTCTATCTGGATCTCAAAACGATAGTAGCGTGTCGCCACCTTGTGAATGATAAAGGCTCGTGTCGCAGCCCGAAATCGCCACCACAAAACCCCCTATTTTGGCGTTCAGGGTCATTCAAGGTCATTGAATTTGGCGCCAATCGAGAGCCAGTGTACGACTTCCTATTAGTGATTAATAGTAACCTAGGTCCTATCTTGCTCGTTACCGAGATACAGCGACTTATTATCCAAAAATCGCAAATTTTTCCCACCCCCTCTCATTTAGCGCCCTCGTTCGGGGTGACCCCCTTTGAATTTATGGAAAAGCTTTACGGTTCCTAAAACTAAAACTAAAGAGTCTTCCAGGCAGCCGACGGTGAAGATTTGGTAATCCTAGCTTGCACCGTTTTTGACTGATCCACCCGTGTGACGGACAGACAGACGGACAGAATTGCGATGGCTAAGACGCGCTGAAAGCAGTAGCTGCTTTTGCACGTAAAAAGCCTGGGGCCAAATTTTCTAAACTTTTCCGCGACGTTTTTAAAGATCTTCCTATGTCAGATGATTTAGGAATTCCAAAGAAGTTTTCTTATCTGAATTTTCGACGGCTTTCTTTGCGTTTCCAAAGAACTTCTTCTTTTCTTATCTTCCTAAACTAGTTCAACCAATCAGATGCACTTATACCGACAATGTGTGACCATGTGACGTAATCAAAACTTCTTAGGAATACTTTTTATCATAGCACATCCACGGGAAATGCATTTTACACACTGCTTCGTTTTTTAGGCTGACCAAACGTCAATTTCCTTTACTTACTCATTGTTGATTTTACCGCAGCATTACGCAGTTAACCTATGATGTCACATATGACGTCTAAACTAAGTATCAACAGTGCGTACTTTTTTTGCAAATTTCGTTTTTCTACACAGCTTTTTCTTTGTAGCACAAGGTTAGTGCTTTCCTATATATTTGCCTAAATTCTTCCTAAGAAGTTTCCAACGAAGTTTCGAAAATTGCGCACTCTTTCTCAAAATCTTTGTAAGATCTCAAATTCTTCCAAAGACATTTTCCAAAAAAGTTTTTGAAAATCCGCATACTTTCTTTTCAAAAGAAGTTTTCCAAAGCTTTCCTAAGAAATTTTGAAATTATGGCCCCTGCTTCTTTGGTTTTTCTTGGTGACATAACTGAGGAAAAGTAGGCTAGTAGTTGAACCGTAAGTTTCGTGGTCAACTTTTTGTTTACAAAACTGGTTATTGTGGAATTGGTCTATGACAAAGATATGTGTCTGAAATGTTGTCTTTTTTGTTACGTTATTGACAGTTTTGTTCTTGCTCATTTTTCTGAAACAAAAATTGTTATCATCGATGCACTTAAGATCCATGGTTGTAATGGATGGATGTACATCTGTGTGTAATAGCAGGAATTAATTATTAAACTGTTATATTTTCGAAAAATCTTTCTCGTGTTCATTTTTCCTGATAGTGCGGTTTACTGATCAATAGTTTTTTCTCTGCTGAGAAATTCAGCATTATTTGTGTAGGCACAGAATTACTTGACTTATCTCTTGTTCATCTGACATGTTACATATATTAGGCATAGTTTAATAGAGCAGTCGTGAATCATTTTAGATTTGTACCGAGTCTGTTTTTTTCTACAGCACTGTTTGTTATCTGTCTGAGTTATTCCAGTCTGCTGTTCTGAATGCCCATCATTGACCATAAACTTAATCCTTTTTCATAAATTTATTTACTATTTGATAACCTTACTGCTAACCCCAAATCTCCAAATAGTGAGACAACAAACACTTCTAAACAATCTTCATGGTCGCTTGTAAGGAATCGGCATTACACTGTGGTTTAGTGATAGCAGACTAGATATGCTGAAGGTAGATAACAGCAGTGTAATCAGTCCGCAGGGCTAATTTTAGGAAAATGTCGTGTCATATGCTGAACTTTGTGTTTTAATAATTACTGTATTACGTTTAACTATAAGACCAGTTGCATTAAAATTTAAGCTTTTTAGCAACGCAACAAATTGTCATTTGCTGCTGTTTGACACTTGCAGTCTATTTGTCGATGCAACTCAAATATGCACATAATAGGCCCTATAACCGGTCGGGTACAATGTAATTACAACTAGCCTACATAGTGGCTCAAAAATAGTAAGCTATTACACTTTGTACATATCTTCGCTGAATATTGACCAATTTTCACAATTTTTTCGCCAGTAGACTCCATAAGATATTTGCTACTCAGTGGCATGTACATCACGACTGTTATGTCACTACACTACCGTGAAAAACATAAATGGCCGAAAAACAACATCTACACATGGGCAGAAGGTCTAATGGTACATTTTAAAAGTATTTAACTGAAATGTGAAATATTAGTTAGAGTAAGTGACAAAAAGTTTACATATAGCTACAGAGTAAGTTTACGTCTTTCAGCAAAATAGTGCACAACTTGTAGGGCTGCATAATTAAAATTCAATGCTCATGCAGTTAACTAAGCAAGATTGCAGTCACCAACCAGCATTACTGTACATTAAAAATTAATGCACAGTAAAATTGTTTAAATTATTTGAAAAGATGTTTAACATGTCGGTTTTTATGTCGTTCATATTTTTGACACAATATAACTCATACTCAACATTTCAGTTAAATACTTTTAAAATTTACCACTTTACCTTCTGACAATCTGTAGATATTGCTGGTTTTTGGACATTTGTTTTACAAGGTAGTGTAGCGACATAATAAGTGTGATGTGCATGCCACTGTGTAGCAAATTTCTTAAGAGTCTACTGGTGAAAAATTGTGAAAATTGGTTGATTTTAGCGAAGATATGGACAAAGTGCAATAGCCTACTATTTTTGGGCCACCCTGTATAAATCAAGAAGCCCAGCTGTGGCTAGGATAACCGACCGTACTGGTTGTCAGTGACTTTCAAGGTCATCCAAGGTCGATGATTTTCATTTCATGTGAAAGGGTGTATGCGACTTCTATTAGTGATTAATAGTAACGCAGGCCCTATCTCTCACCGTTTCCGAGATATAGCCAGTTTTCTGTTGAAAAACGCACATTTTACCCCCCCCCGTCCCCCTGAATTCTAAAATGTTTCCCTTGCACTAGATGGTTGAAATTTGCATGCCCGAGTTTCACACACACGACCATTTATTCGTGTAAAAAGTTTTTCCCTACGACTTAAAACTTAGCCACAGTACATATGTGACAGACGGACAGACAGACTGACGACAACCATGCCATTAGCTCGACCGTTGCTTAAGTACGATCGGCTAAAAGCAGTATTGAACTGCAGCGTTCGGCCGCCAGGTATGAACGTCTGAAGTTATAAATGCGAACATGCTATAGCCTATAGCTACAGACTATCGCTTTCGACCTGGATTTGCAGCAAGAAAAGATGTCTTCGAGTGTCGACGTGTATGCGGTCGTCCGTCTGGTTGCCGAGCTTCTCGTGCGTTGACACCGACAGTAGCGGATTCACCGTGATAAAGCGTCGTGCCAGCGAGATATGCGCGTTGTTGTATTGAGTTTTTTTGTAAATTATTGGCCTTATGAGCTTAAAATTGGCACACTGCCCTGGCGAACTTTCACGCCAGTTGCGTTTTTTAGCCGACCGTACTTAAGTAACCGTCAAGATTATAATACGATTGTCGTCTGTTTGTTCGTCGTCGTCTGCCACGGATGTATTGTGGCTAAACAATAAGTCGTATGGGGTCGGCGATGGCACCATTCTATAGGGCGCTGGCGACTTTCTATAGGCTGTCAATAGTAACCATGTCTCCGTTTGCAGCGGTTTGGCCGCAATTTTTAATTAAAGTTTCAAGCTATAAGTGACCGTATCTCGGAAACGGTGAGAGATAGGGCCAAGGTTACTAATAATCACTAATAGAAAGTGACATACTTTTTTCCAGATTACATGAAAATCATTGACCTTAGATGACCTTGAAGGTCACTGAGAACCAGCACGGTCGGATATACTAGCGACAGCTGGACTTTTTGTTCTATGCCTAATTGCTTTGGAGCTATGAGGCTACGAGACCGTACGGGACAGGTGCGATATGCGGCCCATACCAACTCTCACTGAACTGGGTGATGGCGTAAGTTCTGGCCACTGCAGTTTGGGAATCGTAACTGAGTTAGGTATAAGCTTTTCGCGACTGCCGGGGTATAAAATGTCGTTAGTCTAATAAATCGTTATCACGCAAATACAGTGACAACTCGAATCTTATCAATGACGCCTTGCAGTACGGCCAATCAAGCGTTTCGCCACAACATTTGCGGACCTTGTCCGGCCGCGGAGCACGCATGCAGCGAAGTCTGAAGCCGCTAATCAGTTAGTCAGACAGTTGCCTCGCGACAGTCGACAAATTCGCCAATCATCGCGGCTATTGTGGCGTGCTCCTCGACATGATGTATTTCTTACACGGTCCAGCGCTCGCGTGCAACAGCTTCGACGTGTGACAATTCGATTTGGCGTCCATCGGACATCTTCGTTCAGCTGCTCACGGCACGATTATGATGATTGCGTTGAGTAAATGGTCAAAGCGCACATCTTTCGGACACATATGCTTGCTATATGCAACTGTGTCTCAAAAACCAGGCCCTTGATGCATTTTTGGGCAAACCGCTAAGCTCAGCTAAGCTTAACGGTATGCGGTATGGCATGGGCTGTTTGTCCGTCTGACTGTCCTCTGTGTGTAACAAATGTATTGTGGCTAAACTGTGAGAGATAGGGTCTAGGTTGCTACTGATCAGTAATAGGAAGTCCCAGATTGCCTTTCAGATAACACGAAAATTATTTATCTTGGACCACCTTGAGGATTAGTACGCGCTATTGTTGCTAAAGGGTACGTCGTATCTCAGAAACGGTGAGAGATAAAGCCAAGATTGCTATTAATCATTAATAGGCGTTCACATTTGCTGCCCTTCGGACACCGGCATACGGTCGGCCAACCCTAGCGACAGCTAGGCTTTTTGTCAAATAGATTTTCAACAATCCTGGTTGAATTTTGGTACAACAAGTCATCATATAATCCGACGAAAAAATCACGCCAGTCACGAAATATTAAGTCTTTCAACATAAACCAGCTGTTGATAGCCACATTTATGACTATACAAGAAAAGCCCAGCTAACGCAAAGGGGAACGCGCAACAGCGGTACTTGTTTGAAAGCCCAGTAAAGCAAAATTTACAGTCGCCAGAAGGCGCCAGACGACCGGCGGCGAATTATCTATAATGTTTTACTCGTATCACTAGACGGCATGACCTGTCTCGCTCAGCCAACGCCGTATCGGCTGGAAATCGCAAATTTTCCCTATCCCTCTGTCATTCTGCGCCCTCGCTTGGGGTGACCCCTGTCGAATTTATGGAAAAGCTTCACTAATCCCGAAACTAGAGTCTTCCACGCAGCCGATGGTGAGGATTTGGTGACCATAACTCGCACCGTTTTTGACTGATCCACTCGTGTGACGGACGGACAGACCGACGGACAGACAGACAGAATTGCGATGGATATAAGACGCGCTACAGCAGTAGCTGCTGTTGCGCATTAAAACTGGTCGATTAATACATTATAGCAGTCAAACTGATGTCCCTCTACTCGAGCACAGGCCCTGATACGTCTTCTCCATTCATCACGCTGCTTTGCAGCCGTAAGACATTCTCCAAGAATAGAGAAGACTTCTTCAGACCTTCGTCTGAGTAGATTAGGGACGGCACAGCTTAAGCATCTATTGTAACTTTAAACTATGCCGTCATTTAACACAGTTTTAGCAGCCAGCGGCCGAGGATACACACCGTTCCAAAAGTTGTGTACGGAATGATGGACGGACAGATAATCAACTGCTGCCGCGGCACACGCCGCGTTTGTAGGCCTATTATTACGCAATCCGTCGTGCGGTAAAAAAAATTCAACGAAGCACTAAGAACCGAAAGAGTAAGTTTGTGAGATTTCATGCTGCTATGCTCGAACTACATCAGCAGGTTTGCACCGAGTTGTATTTTAGAGCAAGCGTATATACAGTACGAGCGATATGCAGCAGTTTCACGTCAATTTCATGTAAGCCTACATTTCATAATAGACTGGAGAGTAGAGAAGTTACTGACCGGTCTGCTACAGTCGATCGTTCAGTAGGTATGATTTACAAACTTTTACAGTAAACTGTATTCAAACAGCAGTAAACAGAGGGAACTTGGCGTTGTTGCTTGAGGTCGATGACTTAGTTTAGTTATAATTATTATGACAGGCGTTGATTTCTATTTGCTTCTCTATGCACGGTTAATACAGACAGTGAAACGGTCTTCGGCTGCAACAGGTCGTGGCAGTCTAGTGCAGCTTGCAGCAACCGGTTTCAGAAGCGAACGCATCGTGTATTCGCAAAGTTATTGGGATGTCCAAGCATAATTATATGCGTCTTAGTTTGTGCGTTAACTCGACGTCGAAAGCCGGCGTGACTGCCTACTACTACGAAACGACGTTGTTGTTGTTGTAGTTGTTGTTGGCGATGTGGTCGTTGTACAGTCCGTTGGCCACGTGACGCGGTGGTACGTCAACAGACGTCGACGTCGACGCGGCAAGTCCGAGGATATCTTGTAGCACGTCGGCGTCCGGTCGAGGAGACAGCATCACGCTGTTGGTCGGCGACGGCGGACACGATTCCTCCGACGACCTCCGTGACCCAGCCTCCACCGCTTCGGTCCTATCCTCGTCCTCGCTTCCCCTCGTCCCTCGTAACCACCTCTGCACCGCGTCACCACCCTGAGATCCCCGAGCACCTTCCGCCGCACCATGCATGGTGTCTATTCTGTCAGCGAGCTGATCCACGCGTCCCTCCTCATCCTGGCCGACGGTGTCGGCGGAGTCGTTCTCTTCTCCCTCCTTGCGACGCCCTGGGCCGTAGACTGCGACGTCCGGCGCGGGGGCGGGCGCGGGGGTGGTGGAACCTTGGCCCTTAAATGTCTGCAAGCGGCGCGACGTGCCGGATGTAGCGTAGATGCAGTACGGCGAGTGGCAGTAGATCTCCTGTTTGCTGGCGTACGCAGAACCTCGACCAGGGGTCCTAGGTCGCCCGCCGCCGGTCGTGTCGTCCGTGGCGTAGCCGTACTGACATCGCTGTCCGCAGGAGCCCGTCGGAGCGACGTCCAATCGGTGTACGAGGGTCGCGGTCCGGGTATTCTGGACCGTACAGACGACAGCTCGCGGCTTGCCGGATCCCGCGGGTTCACACGACAGACAGCTGGCACAGCCGGTGTCGGCGCCAGAGTTCGACGAACCGCCGCCGCGACCACGCAGGTCGCTCAGTCCGACGGCCCGGTAGTCGGCCGTGTTGGAGCCCGACGCAGAGCCGCCGAACTCGCCGTTGTAGAAGAGCTCGGTGCACGCTGGGACGCCACTGCCGCCGTCGACGCTGTCGCGCGTCCTGTGAGCACGGCGTCGACGTGACGACCTGCTGCTACGAACGCTGAAACACACGCACGTACATGTACGTCATCATTATCCTGAGCAACAGCAGCAGTAACAACATCAACATTCAACACAAGCATTAGGCAGCGCACTTTCGAAGAGAACGAGACGAAAATTCGTTGGCTTATTTCTGAACCATTCGTAGACGTCGGTAAGCTTTTTTTAGCAAACAATTATATCCACTGTCGAGTAAACAAAAATGTGTTTCGGGGCTGCTCAATTAGCTTATTTCAATCAGCTGCCACTTCCGAGATTGTAAAAACGCTTCTGGTTTTGAGTCCGTCTCATGTAAGAAGCGCTATAGCAAGTATCGGACTTTAAGTTTACTTTTTGCTATGAAGACAAAAAGCGTGGCTTTGACCGCTTTCGATAAACGTAAATGGTTATCGTAACTTAAAGCATTTTACGATTACATTTCCGGCGTCCCCTCCTTGTTGGCGTATAATAAATGATGATGATGATGACTATAGGCCTAGATAATATGGATTATATTATTTGATGATGATGTTGATGATGACGATGATGATGGCAATGATAATAGGCATATCTGTAGGTCTACGGTGTAGACTACAGAGTCGATGTGACTCGACTTTGTGCGGGTTGGAGACAGCTAGAGACAGTAAGTAATCAACTGCTGGGATAGTGGACAGCATGAGACGGAAAGCTTTGAGATGCTGTCACACTGCACCTTGTAACCCGCAGGCCCGGTGGACTTTCCGCTCATCTAGCGACCAACAGCGGCGGCGAATTAAACCAACAGCGAGTCTTTTGATGTTCCGCGAACGCTGCATCCATTGATGACCTCGGCGACCATTATTTGCGTCGTCTCGCAAGACGTCCGAAATACGACCGCGAACGATGATATATAAATCCGTCGGCTGTAAAACAGTGATGGCGTCACCAGAACAATTTTCCAGGAAGTGTGGGGCCATACGGTGGCCAGAAAAATAAGTTGTAATTTCTGGGTTAACGCGTGGCGGCAAGCTGGGCGATTAATCTAAGCTTCGCAACTCTGCTTCGGTCACTCACTGTAAGCTTACCCTCTTCGTGGCCTCTTTCAATTATCTTACTGTTCATGGCAATGTGGTTTGTTGATATTCTGCGGCATGTCACCCTAATCACTGTCGTTTGATAAATAATAATAATGAAGATGATAATAAATAATGATAGCAATAAATAGTAAATAATAACAGAAAACGTCGAAAAGTGCACTGGAACATAAATGCTTTCACCACCCAACTGTCAAACCTAGAAGACTTGAAAATGTGTAGTATGGAAATCACCGTGAGTTAGTTGCACAATATCCATCCCTTCATTGAACATAAGAAAACTTCTAAATTTTCGAATGGCAGTGTGCTCGTCAGCTTTCCAACAGTCGTGCTTTTAAAAGGTGTTTAAAGCGACATAAATAAAATGAACTGAAAAAATGAATATTATTAATATACGACATGCATGCATGTCGTATTTCAGTTCAGTTTATTAGCCGACCGTACTTAAGTAACGGTCGAGCATGGTTGTCGTCCGTCTGTCCGTCCGTCCGTCCGTCTGTTTGCCTAGTCTGCTTGTCTGTCACGGGTGTATTGTGGCTAAACGGTGCGAAAGGACCTAAGGTGCTATTGATCACTAATAGGAAATCGTTATGGCTTTCAAATGACGCACAAATTGTTGACCTTGGATGACCTTGAAAGGTCATATAATGCACTATGGAATGCCAATCGAGCGGTATTGTAGCTAAACGGTAAGTCGTAGGATCGTTTGCGACTTCGGCAAAGGTCGAAGGTCGGTTGCGAGGTCGGCGATGGTACCATCGAATAGGGCGCTGGCGACTTCCCATAGGCTGTCAATAGTAACCATGTCTCCATGTCTCCGTCTGCAGCAGCAGTTTGCCGCAATTTTCAATGGAAAGTGTTTCAAGCTATTTCGGAAACGGTGAGATATAAGGCCTACGTTGCTACTGATCAGTGATCACTAATAGGAAGTCGCACATTGGCTTTCAAATTGTACGACAATCAATGACCTTGGATGACATTGAAGGTCACTGACAATCAGTACGGTCGGCTATTCTAGCGATAGCAGGGCTTCTTGTTTCATCTCGTTTCGCGCCAGATTAGTTCAGTTCCGTCGCTCTGTATGCTCCTTTAGACATCAAGAAACAAAACACTTCAAACCAAGACGCGGTAAAAAAAACGATACACGTGAACGCAGACTGTGCTCTTTAGCGTGTCGAATGATGCATTTGTGGCTGGTCTGCTTGGTTTAATAGTACCTACCAACTCACCTATCGCAATCCTATTCTCCTCAGTCATTCTCTTCGTCTGTTGTTGCCGCTACCATGTTTGGTGACAAACTTCCGTTTCACAAGGTAGTGTAGCTACGAGTTAAAGTATGGCCTTCATTCAGGGCGCAAAAATCAAATAAGCAATATGACCCTCTTCAAAAAAAACCAAAAATTTGAGCTAATGCTCATGAAACGCGCCAGAGCCTATAGCAGTTTCTGTTCGCAGGTAGTATTCGTCTATCTCCAGTCCACCCGTTTCGTCGCAATTCATTTTTTTGCAGACAAAAATCGCAAAAAAATCACTGGAAACCCTTTTGGGTTTTTAGGAAAACATTTTAGGGTTTAAGGTCATTCTAGGTCATCAATTTTGATACCATTGAAATACATGTCATTGGTGCTTGTTATGATAAGCAACATGTCTGTGCCCATGTGCAACCGTTTTCACGATAGAAAAGCCAATAGCAGAAAAATAACCACTTTTAAAGAGAGGGCACAGCTATTTGACAGCCGCTTGTGCAGACATCCTTGAACGTAGGGGGTCGGAACTTGGACTGCTATAATCTACATTCAATGGCGAAAATTTCATATGCATGTTGTGTTGGTTCATCTCCAACCATTTCGGCGCAATTCACTGTTATAATGTGCATCCAATTTGAAATCGCGAAAAATTCACTAGAACCCCTTATTTTGGGGCTTCAAGGTCATTCAAGGTCATCGATGTTGACATTTCTAAAAAGCTCGTCGCCAGTACTTGTTATGATAAGCAGTATATCTGTACCTATTTCCAACAATTTTTACGCTAAACGAGCCAATACCGGTAAAACAACGTCAACGGTGAAAACCAGAAGTCTCTATCTCACCTAGGCTTGGAACGGTACCGGGACGTGACACCAGAACAGACGGACGGACAGACGGACAGACGGACAGACAGACAGAATTACCGTAGCTAATACGCGCTATAGCTATGCTAGCTCTGGCGCGTAAAAATGGTCGCACTATTGACGACAGTACCTCGCAGAAATAAATATAATTGAGAGGCTAAATTCTGCCGAAAATAACGCGTTTTACCTGCCTATAGTTACGATGGGGACATCACAATGCAGGCTTTAACGCTACCGTAATCGTACCATTCAAGACGGCGCGCGCCGTTAGCCATTGTCATTAACTGACGCCCTACTCGCATCGATCGACGACGTCAACACTCTCTCCTTCCTTACCCAAGCACGGACGACTGTGATTGTAAAGCCTGCTTTCCACCAAATGCAAGAAATTGCGCGGCAACAAACGCAGCTGACGTAACGAAAAAAACGCAAGCGCTGATGTCTATTCTTGCTTTGCGTTCATTGCGTTTGTTGCGTTGACTGCGTTGCGTACGTTGTGGCGTCGTGGGTTAGCAAAGTACGCGGGACAGGTTTCCGACGGACAGACAAACGCAAATTTCTGATAGGGTGCTCAAAATTTTGATTATATTTTCAAATTCCCCGTTTTCGGCTCCAAATTTAGCATTTTTGGACGCAAAGTTATCAATTTCATGTAGAAGCAAATTTTCGGACAAATTTTTGACAGCCCAAAATTTGGGGGGAAAGGAAATTGCCCGCTTGTGTCACGACGCCACTCTTGCATGCGTTGCGTTGGATAGAAAGTACGCCTAATGCGGCTGTGATTGTCTGAAGCATGCAATGTGATTGTCACGTGGCGTACAGTGGCGTACCTAAAATTATGAATTGGGGGCTAGTCTCCATTCTCCCTCTTCTTTTTTTCCTTACTCTTTCTTTCTTTCCTCTCCTGTACCCTCTTCTCTCTTCCTCCTCGCTTCTCTTTTCTTCCATTTTCCCTTTTCCTTCTTCACCATCCCGTTAGAAGTAAGCCCCCTAAATTCCAGCTATGGCTCTGGGGAGCTCACATGGGTCAGCCAAAAATCGAATTTGGTTCATCATAGAAAGTGGTCCAAGTAGTACGATAAAAATTTACCTTCTGACCATCTGCAAATAATGTCAGCTTTCGGATATTTACTTTTTACAACATAATGTGGTGACGTAATGATAATAGGTGCGGTGCGCATGCTGCTGAGTAGCAAATATCATATAGAAGAATCTACTGGTGACAAAATTATGAAAATTGGTCAATATTTAGCTAAGACATGGCCAAAGTGCAATAGCTTACTTTTTGGGCCACCTTTTTGTAGCTTTTTATATGAGTTAAATGGCTAAAGTTGGTGATATAGCTCCTTACGGGAAACTCATCTCAAAGCTACGGAGCGTCACCTGCCGTATGGGATCACACAGTGTTACCTGCCACCCGACACAGGTGGACGCGCCCTGCCTTAACCCCAGCTAGATAGGCTAATACTTGATTCATCTACCCCGGAGGGATGAAAGGCTGAGTTGACCTAGGCGGCTGGTTACATACCGAGATGATTTACATGCCCGCAGGCAGTCACCCATCCAAGTACTAACCCTGCCCGGCGTAGAGTAACTTCCTTGATCGGATGAAACGCGTTATACCGCTACGCCAAGCCACCAGTTGAAACGTAAAACCCTGCTCACTATTCATTCCAAAATGAGCTCTGGTGGCAACAGTTTTAGTTATTTTCCTTAGTCCTTAATATCTGTTTTTAATCAAATAAAACTGAAATTGCTGGCATGAGCCCCTTTATCTATGCCACTGCTGGCATACAAGAACAGGTGACAGTAAAGAGCGAAATCACGGCATGGCGTTGCGTTGCGTTGCATTCTACGGCGTCGACTATTGATCTCTGTGCCGTGCCGTCGCCGTCTGTCTGTCTGTCAGTTGTCGACGACGGAGTCCTTAATCTTAACCTACAAAAAAACCTTTTTTGTATTCTTCTACTGTTTTTTTTGTTTTCGTTTCTAATTGCATTCTGACTTTACTTCTGCCAGATTCTGGCGGTCAAAATGTTGTGTATAATGTGAATAGTGTAATAACAGTAACAGGTTTTTTTTCAATTATTTAAGTTTCAGAGATGTTTTCTATGTTTTTAAAGTGCTGTATCGAATCTGCGTTTTCAAGGCGACTTAGAAACTGTTGTCTAAAGAAACGTACAGTTAAATCAAAGTGCTCATAGCCGAAAAAGATACGGTGCTAAAAGATCAGTTGCTAAATTTCCGAGAAAAAAAGAAAAAAAAAGCAAGAGACTGCTCTTGCTTCTGTAACACGCTTGCTGCACAAGATTGATATACGACTGGATCTGCAGACTACAAAACCGAACGCAGTAGTCGACTTTGCACTGCGCTCACTGACGAAAACATTAATCGCGTCGAAGTTCATCCGAAAGAAAGACTGGCGTCGCTTTGATCAGAACATCATTGGGACTCAGCGGCGTGATCAACTACGTAAATGTATCCGTGCAAAAAGGGACACTTTGAGCATTTAACTGAACATTTAAGTTAAACAGCTGGACTGTTTCGACTGACACCAACTGTGCTTGAAAACTCTTAGCATTCGGCAGAGTTAGGCCTATTTGAAATTTGACATGTCTGCGAAGACAAGGTACCCTACTGCGAAAGAAGATCTGCACTTTAACGATCAGAATATATGTCATTTCGTGCGTGTAAAATTTTATTTAACTCTGTATAGGCTTGCAGATGTCATTGCGAAATGTTTTCTAGAGAGTTTTGTGAACACAACACAGAGTGTAAAAAGAAGAACTTTCTGACAGCAAAACTTCACAAAAGATGAACCGGAACTGGTGTATATCTGTTCTAGCATCCGCAATTGGTGCAATTTGCCAATAATGTTCCTGTCTCGCTATAGTGGACCTACATGTATTTCAACCGTTCAGTTGACAGCTACAGGCTGCGTCGGTTGAGTGAGTTGACCTAATCAATACCGAATGTTATGATCGCAGTGTCGAAAATGTTTAAACTGTGCCGTTTGGGCCGCCGCAGATTATGCATATTTATTTACGCGCCACAACTATGTTGTAGGCGACTATGGCACGTTTTGTCGTCCGTCTGTCTGTCCAGACTGTCCGTTTGTATGTTACGAATGTATTGTGGCTAAACAGTGTGAGATAGAGCCTAGATTGCTATTGATCATTAATAGGAAATCGTATATTGCCTTTCAAATGACATGAAAATTATTGACCTTAAATGATCCCGAAGGTCAGTGGGCGATATTGTGGCTAAAAGGTGCGAGACTGGGCCAAGGTTGGCCCTAATATTATCATCAGACAATCGCATATGTTTTTTTTCAGATGCAATGAAAATCATTGATTTTGAATGACCTTGGAGGTCAGTACTGCAACAGGAACTGTATAAGCTGTGGCGCGTCTTTCCTAGCGACAGCTGGGCTTCTTGTTTTACTTACTTGCGCAGGCAGACGATTCCGATGGCCAGTATAGCGAGCCAAATGCCGACCGCTAACGTGACGATAATAACCAGTGACATTCCTGCAACGCAGACAGAATCACTCGTTGATGATAAAATCTACATTTTCACACTCACGTGCTTTGCAGTAGGTTTAAAAGACGGTAACGCAGAGTAGGCCTACAGTACTAACTGTGCAACGTTTGAGCGTCATCTATCGGTGAAAAATTAATGCCACGTGACAGAGTAACGGACGAAAATGAAACAGTCTGCGCAAGACGTTCTTTATTTTTGGCCATTAATAAGAATCAAGTACTCTGAATCATGGCTGAAACAAACATTCATAGGCGTATTTTATTCAGTACGAAAACGCGTATAAAAACTTCTTTACCTTGTAGCTTTGAACAAAGTCAAAAACTATAGTTTCATCAACGTGCGAGTTGCAGCGGTCTCACTCAACGATGACGGAGAAGCAGAAAAAAATTCCAAACTTTGCAAACTTGCAAGAACCAAGTTTCGGAGAAATTCGATAGGCCTTCACCATTATTTCTTGCAAGGAAAAAATGGGGCCTGCGTGGTAGTTTGCTTTACAGAACTGTGTATGCAGCAGGTCGATAGCAGCTTCGGTTCCAAAAAGCATGAAGACTGTCCATATTTTTAACAGACAGATTTGGCACAGATGACGATTATAACGAACAAAGAAACGGATAAACGGACGGATAGAGTAGATTTCCTGTAGACAAGCACCTTTTGTTTAACACACGTTAAATCAAAATAATCAAAAAGTCAACTTTTCCTGACATTTTGCATAAGGTGCTGCAATAACGAGCATGTGCTAATTATTATTGAAGAAAGAAAAATTATTAACGTTATAAAACGCCGTGGGCGAAATTGTCTAATTATGTCAGCTGCGCCCGTTGTGTACAGGGTGGCCCAAAAAAGTAAGCTATTGTAGTTTGTGCATATTTTCGCTAAATATCGACCGATTTTTACAATTTTTTCTCACCAGTATACTACGTAAGAAATTTGCTATTTAGTACCATGCACACCATATCTATTATGTAGCTACACTACCTTGTAAAACATAAATAGCCGAAAATTAACAATATCTACAGATGGGCAGAAGGTCTTTAAAAATTTACCATTAGAAATTCTGTCTATCCGCAGATATTGGTGGTTTTCGGATATTTACGTTTTACAAGGTAGTGTAGCGACATAGTAGGTGTGGTGTGCATGCCACTGTGTAGCAAATTTCTTACAGAGTGTACGGGTAAAGAAATTGTCAAAATTAATCAGTATTTAGCAAGATATGGGCAAAGAACGATAGCTTATTTTTTACAGCCGCCCTGTAGAATGATCAGTTTATGTCACACATTATCACTACGTGTAGCCTCCCTCCCTATATGCGCTGTTGTTGTGTTGCTCTCAAGTCGTGACCAATTATTTACCCAGCGCGACGACGCGTGCGTTTCCAAAAACAGACTGCAGTGAAAACGATTTTTCTGTCCGCACGCTTGAGGGCGCCGATTCACTAAACGAGCGTAGAATTGCGCCCGGTACGATCACGTACGAAGGAGTACGGATGAATCGAAGGCTGCTCGGTCGGTCAGTCAAGGTAAAGGCGGCGATCGAGCCAGTTCTTCCGATCAATGGGATTAGGCACGCCAGCTATGGGGCCGAAACGCGTTCGTGCCGACATCGGTCCGACCCGTATTAAATGTGTACGACGGACCGGAAGGGATGATCCGTACAAGGTGTACATAAGGCAGACTGGAGTAGGCCTAGGCCTACACCGAAGGACTGTCGATGTTCGTGAACGGCGGTCGTCCCTTTTGTGATGAGCCAAGCGAAGATTCTCAATGCCTTGTGCCTCGTCTTTGTCCCGTTTTCGTCGCTGAAGGCGGGAGGCTATAGACGCGTCAATGGGACATTTCTCCACCCAACTGTAAAACCTGGAAAAGCTGAAAAACTGAGAGAATTTGACACCTGTCAGAATAAGTCGGCGGATTGACAAAAAGTCAGAAAATAGCAGGGAATTGTTAGTGACAATTTTTGTCGTAGAAAATATTTTATTGCTGAATTCGTGTTTCGGGAAAGGAAACGTTCTTTAAAAAATCTTTTTTCATAACGTTTGTCATGTCTACAGTCTATGGCCACACATTGAAACGTCAGAAAACCACTCACGGAAACTTGCATTGGGACCCCGAATTATTCTGGGCAGGCTCTCCCCATTGGTAACGTTTAAAATGTCAAAATGCGTTTATTTCTTTACCTTCTTTGCGCACTGCCTTTGGTTGTGTAATTTGCATCATGTATCGTTTCTCGTGTAGGTTATGCACCAGAAGTTAGTAGGTCTAGGCCTTAACGAAAACAAAAAGAAACAAGAGTCAGTGATTGAAAAATAGCGAAATTAACCTACCCAATGGAAATGCTGCCGCTTCAGCTTCGTTCGAAAAGACTTCTGTGAGTGCTGTCACACAAAAAAAATGAACGAACTAGAAAGCAGTCATAGCCCGCAGGTACCTCTGCCAAGGCAAAGCTATTCGCCAGGTGGCGTCACCATCTTCGCTTTGCTAGCGGTTCCCTTATGCCCCCTTTAACGCAATGGTAACGAAAATTTCAAAGTGATCCAGAATCCAGTATTCCTGCCGGATCACGCCCAAAATTGAACCACTTGTAGGTTATGCCATGCCCGACATACCCTCAAAATTTCAGAAAGATCTGTCCATAACTTTTCGAGTTATCTTGCTAACACACAGACAAACAAACAAACAAACAGACAGACAAACAAAAACCGGCAAAAACATTACCTCCCTGGCGTAGGAGCAATGAAAAATGATTTGCATGCCATTCGCCGTGTAGGCTTACAAGAAATTGCACGGGGAAAGAGCACGACCCCTCCCTCCGTCGTACTGATCGGACTAAAGCTTCCTTTACCAAATTTGCCTAAACATGACGAAAGTCCGCATGAAAAACTTTTGTACGTGAAAGTGGTTGGACATAGAACAACACTGAAAGCGAGTTAGCTAACCCATGTTATATTTTCATTGCTTTCTAAAAAAAAATTATCGCACAGTAGGCCTACCAACGGATATTAGCGTGAGCATGCGGCAAAAAGAAGTCTGGATTATAGGGTGCTTACACAGTGAAGCAAACATGAAACAAATGTATTAAATATGACATGTGCACGACGTGTGCTCTATGTTTGCTTCATGTTTGCTTCATCGTGTAAACACCCCATTAGCCTACTGAATAAGTTATTCTTCAACGATAATAATAAGCTATTCTTCGGCTATTAAATTCTGTTCTTCATTCTTCCTAATTTTGGAGTTCTTGTGGCCCTTTTTGTTTTCAAATGCCAGTCAGACACGAGTTTCAAATTTGTTGCTATAACCACTAGTGCCTACTTCCAATGAAAAAAACAGAACTTTGGCTGTACCGTAAATACTACGAGTGTAACTAAAGTCGGTTGGGAAAAACTAAAAACATGCAATAAAACACTAATGCTGCAGTTAAATAAATATGATGTACACAATGCAGTAAATTAAATACTAATGTAAGCATAATCCTCCCCCCCAAAAAAAAAAAATAAAAAACGGATTCACAGAGCAGTACTTTAGTTAGCGCGCCAGTTACAACAAATGTAAAAAAATTCACAGCTGAACAGTTTGCGGAAGATAGGAAACGGTCGTGCAACGCATTTTACTATTTTCTTAAGCTCAAAAGTTGTGCTCCGCTGTCAGTTGTACTCGACAAAGGCTGCAAACGTCTTCATCACGCGATCAGTAATTAGCAAAGAATAGAAGGACTGCATGGACAGTGATGGAAAAACATGGACCGTAGCGGATAATGAAGACGGATAGGTCTGGCCAGGTTTGGTTGCATCAGAACCCAACCGGGCTAATTCCTCACCCATAAGCTGTTTAAGCTTATCAAACCATTATGGCCAACCTGCGCAACCTTAGCGTTTCGTTGTAGAATCTGGATTCGCAGTGACCGTTAATAAGCTAACGTATATAAAGTTCGCGTTAGTGGACAGGCTTCTATTGAAACTGCTTCGATGTATAGCAAGTCTACAGTCTACGACGTACGCTAACGAGAATTGATTACATCGGAAAGCAACCATTTAGTTGACAGCCATCGTCAGTAAAGACATTGTATGCCAGACACGTTTTAAAATAGTCTATAAAAACATCAAAGCAAAAAACTTCAACAGTTTACAAAGCTATGTAAGGGCGATATGAGTCAAAACTCGAAAACAGCAAAACTGGTTTTGGGGCGATATTATCGCGTGCTGAATTCCAGAGCCAAGCCACCGCCTCCCTAAGCTCTGTTACTTATACTTACTTACTTTTATTGTCTTTTGGCCGCATAGTGCGCTGCGGTACGTGTCATTAGCTCATGCCAATCAACTGCCACTTTCGAGATTGTAAAGCGCTTCTGGTCTTAAGTCTGTCTCAGTCATGCATAAAGCGCTAGTAGCAGACTTAATCTTTACCCAAGCTTTACTTACACTACGGTATAACGCAGTCCCTAGCCTGATTTTGAAAACTTGGGAGTAATTTCTGTTGTGTTGTAAACCTTATGGCTGCAGTGCGCTGCCGTCAAAACAAGACGTAGCAGTTGGACTGACTGGTTGACGTCTTGTTGCGTCACGTTTCCCTATCGATGCACACGTGGTTATGCCTTATGCCGCTGACATCTCTTTATAAGCTACGGATCTATCATAAGCAGCTGGCGCAATTCGCGCTTATACAGCCAACAAGTCTACTATTTTGATTTGCTGGGGGGGATTTGTTGCTCAACTTGCTCTACAACAGATCCGTGACAAATCGCAAGTCTCAAATCAACAACAAGTTTAATTGTAAAACATGTCCACAATAAAAATCGATCGAAAGCCAGCAAAAAGTTCACTTGTTAGCCTTTTTTATTAATCACACTCGTTCTATTACACTGTGTTTCATTTTAATATTTTCTTACATTTTACTCTACTGCGCTTCCACCCTGCAGCCTGTTAATAGGCCTACTGGCGCAATTGATGTATTGTTTTGTATTGTCTTTAAATCGAAATATTCGTCAGTTATCTGCTTTCTTTAGGACTAACATTGCAAGTAATTTGAGCAAAGCTCATGAGACGCGCGAAAGCCTATAGCAGTTCCTGTTCGCAGGTAATCGTAGTCTATCTCCATCCATTTCGTCGCAATTCACTCTTTTGCAGCCAAAAATCG
>Ga0056128_1003233_pt1 | contig 19888 bp, 9 predicted proteins | sample WorMetLIZISLAND2_FD_71113 | JGI IMG/M metagenome (GOLD analysis project Ga0056128, IMG submission 71113) | Marine gutless worms symbiont microbial communities from Max Planck institute for Marine Microbiology, Germany - Olavius geniculatus... ... | reverse complement strand
TGCATAGCCCCATCTAAGGTTACCCAAATGATTTTTGCTGTTTTAAAGGACTGATATCATCACATCGTCCTTACACACAGTTGTAAACTGGTAAGTTTTTTTGCATATATATTTTATTATTTATACGCAGCCAATTTTTTAGTTGGACTTAGCTTTGATACGTCATCGTTATGTGTTTTTGCTTTATGGCTATTTTTTATTTGTTCCTTCGTTTTCGCTGTTGTAGTCTAGCAATAGAAACTTCATAGGCCCCCTATCCCGTTTACACGATCAAGCTGGCTCGACGAGCTGGCTATATGTTAGCTGGACGAGTCAGCTCGATGTTTGCTCGATGTTTGCTCGATCGTGTAAACGGGGTATTATTTGGAATCTTAATCTTTTTTGTGACCAGCACATCGGACGGTCCATTTTTTTTTACTTTTTACTGTCTGTTGCTGTGAAACAGACGACGTCCCGTGATGTTTCCATACGTTTGGTATCTCACCATAATGTGTCCCTCCAAGTGATGCATTGTCAACCTCGTTTTCTCTTCTCATCGGGGACTCAACGCAGTTCTTTCTTAGCTCTTTCGGAGTTTCCGTGCGTTGTACATGACCAAACCAGCATAACTTAGTCGTCTTTGCCGACTGTGGTTTCCAGCATGTCTTGTCCTATATTGTATTTTATAGTTTCGTTTCTTATTTTGTTCTTCCATGTAACGTTCTCAGATACAGTATAGTTATCAGTGTATAGAGGCCTACATGTAACTTTGCATGCATGCATATGCATTATGCAGGAATCAGCGTGTGTTGGCGATGGCGCTGACTATACCTCTTTGCGTGCTTGTTGCCGGCGTCGTGGTGGTCGTTGTCATGGTGCTAAGACGCCAAGTGGCCCAGATGCAGCAGAAGAACCTGCAACTTACCGCCAGAATCACCGGCGTCGTCGAGTGTGAGGTACGACATATTGATCTGCTGCATATCCGTTTTAGGAACCGGGTACGTACCCAGTTGCAGTACAACTGCTCGGTACCCGGACCCGGTTTCAGCGTTTAAGTGATTAAGGAAAGCGTCAATGCAATGACAGGTACAGAGCCAATATTGCCAAATATCTTTTACAAAGACACGGAGCTAGGTTTTTTAGTCGTAAAACATTTACAACGTGTTTATAAAAATATCAAATGTGTAACATACGGTACGTTTTTTGACGAAAATGGTTGAAGTTGTATTTCTCTTACAGTACGGAAATTTGCCACAGAGGTCACAGGAAGCGCGATTCCCATCGGTTTTATCTGTAGTGCAAAACGAGTATCAGTTACTCGGATTTGGACCAGGTAAGCTGCTCATTCGTTTTTTTCAATCAGGATAGGGGACTGAGCTGGCCGGAGTGCATAATGGCTCGGCAACGTGTTTGAGGATGCTCGCTAAGGATCCGCGCTACAGCATTATAATTAACTGGCCATCTTTCAGCCGAAGTCCGATACTCTACACGACCAGAGCACTTGGACGGCTCCAACCACGTACAGTTTTATAGATATAGCATCTTGGCGTAGTAGTTAGAGATTTTTTATTGCCTGCTTTACGATGTGTGTTTCTGTCAGCCGCTGACGCCCGGCAAAGCGGTACCGGACATGGCAGTACTGCGACTGATCAAAGAGTCGGAACTGAGACGGCGTGACGTCATCGGCTCCGGCGCCTTCGGAACCGTCTACAAGGTACTTGCTTTACACAGCGCCGCACACCTGCTTGGAATTACCTCAGTCTGGTTTGCTACTGCTAAATCATAAGATGCTGTCACGCAGCAGTTAAAAATCAGTGGAAATTCCCGCAGGCACGTGCGAGCGATGGCTAAGACGTAACAGTGAACACCGCCGCACGGCGTACGAGTAGTTCTTCACGTTTACAAGCCTGCTTCCAATCGATTTATTTGCTCCGTACTTAGTGTGCCATTACACGGAATGTATGTCATGAGATGAAATTTGTTTAAAAAATATTCTTTTCTCACCAGCTCCACCTTTTTCGCCAGACCTCAACTGGACGCACAAGAGTTTTTAGGCCGTACAGTCAGTCTAATACGCTGATCGTGTGGCGGTGCAGGGTTTATGGTATCCAGAAGGTGAAAACGTAAAGATCCCGGTGGCGATCAAGGTGTTACAGGACGGCACGGCAAGCCGTGGTTTGCTGGATGAGGCTCGCATCATGGCGTCTGTGCTTCATCCTTGCTGTGTCCACGTGCTGGCCGTCTGCCTCGCTTCACAGGTCAGTGCAGTCTTGTTACTGCTGTTGAAATAGTCAATGGACTGGTTTTTCGCATATTTGAACTTGCTTACGATTTTTTTCTCGTTTTAGTTTTTCTTTCCTTTCAACTCTTTTTTGATAGCATAAAAATTTCTAGCTCTTCCGTAACTGTCTGTTTCTGGATGTTGTATGTTTCGCACCACAGTACTTTTATTTCAGTTTCTGTCATTTGATTTTCATTTAAAAACCTAGTTTTTTGGTTTTGTGTGGTGAATTCACGTTTGGTTATGTTCGGGTTCGGTTTTAAATCACGATTTATTGTAAACTGATGTTAACGCTGACCATATGCTGTGCTGTGTCATTATAGTTTGAATAAGGATTACTCCTATTGTTGGAAAAAAATTAAAATTTAAATGCTAATGAAACAGTAAGTGCAACTGCTGGTTGCAACACAGGTAATGCTGGTGACGCCTCTGATGCCGCTCGGATGTCTGCTTGATTACGTTCGTAAACACCGCGCTAATGTCGGCTCAAAGGCACTTCTCAACTGGTGCGCACAGATCGCCAGGGTCAGTATTTCTTCCCATTACCTTTGCGCAACGCGAGTCCCGCTTTCTCCGGGCGAGTAAAGGAAGTTGGTGCAAGGAAAAAATTATGTGTGATGTAACATTGTCTGCTGCAGCCAATTTTGTCTTTAAATAAGAACGGTTAGTTGCCAACAGGGGTCGTCATGGGACAAATTTAAGTGACACCATCGAATAGCCCGGGCCCAAGAATATGGGGGTTGGTGCAAACAGCGCGCAATTATCTCTTACGGGGACCGAGTTATACCGCTTTGAACTCTCCATTGGCTGTAATGCATAATTTGGCAACTTTTGAATGGTTGCTATGGCAACAGGGGTCGTTAGGGGGTACATTTAAATGACACTGTTAGATTGCGCGACCCCGGAAATAGGGGTGGGGGTAGCTGCAAACAGCGCGCAATTACGTTCAGTAAGTTATCTCCGGGTTCTCTTTAGTCGTTCGGGTCAGTTTTGTCGCCGGTTCTTCCTTGCAGCCAGTTACAGCGACGAAAGGGAGGACAATTGTTTTTCCGCTCCAATTATTCTTCCACAGATTTTAGTTTGTCAGAAAATTTGCTCTCTGTCCGAAAGTTTTTTTCGGAAAAAAACAAAAGCACAATTTGGGACTTGAAGTTCCAATTTTAGTGAAATTTGGGGTCGAAATGAAAATTTTTAGCACCATTATTTGTTGTTAGAATTTTGCAGCTGTCCGTCTGAGAATATTGCGACTTTTTGCCTTTATCTCCAACTTTGTAATCCACTACGCCGCTGATTGTAGCCTAAACTTTACTGGACGTATTTTTGGAAGCACTTAATCTGTATACATATAGAGAGAAAACAGTTAAGAACATTGTGTTGCTTGATCTGTAACGTTGTTTCTGTGATGTGATTCGATACTTTATCTTGTTAAGCTTAATTTAAGTACATATTGGCTACTCGTACTTAAGTTATTATATTTGTGGTGTGATAGGGGATGGCATATTTAGAGTCACGTGGAATTATTCACCGAGATCTGGCGGCCAGAAATGTTCTACGTATGTATTGTGTATTTGTGTGATTGTGACAGCTGTATCGTAATGCTACAATAATTATGCAACTGCTGCTGCTGCTATAAAGTTCATGCAGATTGTTAACGACCGGCGGCTTGGTGGCATCGTGGTTAGGATGTAGTGCTTACGATCAAGAGGTCGTGAGTTCGACTGCCGGTTGGATCAGTATCAAGTGATTAGCCTACCACTGTAAGATGTGCGACTGTGTGCAGCCAGGTAAACTGTAATGGTATATAACCAACATCAAGGTCAGCTCAGCCTTTCGTCTTTCTGGAGTAGGTAAATCGAGTATCGGTCTGTCTAGCAGGGGTTGAGGCGGGGCTCATTTAACTGTGTCGGGCGGCAAGTAACATTATGTGATCCATATGGCAGATGGCGCTCGGTAGCTCTGCGATGGGTTTTACATAAAGAGCTAATGTGAGCTGTGTACCAATAGGACACTTTGTAGTCTACTATCACGTGCGTCGCTAGGTAGGAACGTGCCGATGTACTGCGAAGGTCGTCGTTTCGGCAAGTTCGATGACTGACTTTATATGCGACAGCGCACGCTGTTACTTCTAGAGGGCTTGTCTGTTTTTCTTATTGTCAGTGAATAGCGAACCGTCGACCCTGCTAATCATAATCTGTCATATAGGACACTCGTCACAGCTAATAATCCGCGGCTTTACGCTTTCAAGTCGTCGCTGTTAGGCGGCGCCACATGTCAGGCTCAGTGAAGGCGACAACTTCACGACTCGGACGTGTGTCGCCGCCTGGTAAACGAGTGTGCAATTAACGCTTTTTCACACCGAAGAGAACAGGCGGAAATTTAGTCGGAAATTTAGACGGTTGAAATCTACGTTTAATGCGGAACATTTCATACGCAGCTTTTCTTGGTCTTGGTCTATCCCCAGCCATTTCGGCGCGGTTCACTCTTGAAATGTGCGCCGCAGCCGAAAGTAGCCAAAATCACTACAATCCTCTATTTTGAAAGTTTAAGGTCGTTCAAGGTCATAGATGTGATACCGCTGGAAAGCCCGTTAACAGTTTTTGTTACGGTAAGCAACAAGTTTGTGTCTATCTGCAACCGTTTTTGTGCTAGACGAGCCAACAGCAGTAAAATAACGACTTTCTAGGCGGATATCTGTTTGACGCCCTCGTTTGAGGAAAGTCTTCTTACCCAGCTGCACGAAATGCTGTCACAAGAAAACTAGAGTTTTTTTGGCAACGACAGTAAAGGTTTTGCGATTCTAGCTTGCTCCGTTTTTGACTGATCTACGCATGAGACAGACGGACAGGCGGACGCACAGACAGACAGATGGAATTGTGATAGCATAATTCGCGCTATGACGTACCTGCTGTCGCATGCATAATGACACTTTTTAAATGCTAAAGGTTGACTATAGTTCTTGATGGTAAGCCCGTCTCAGAGCTACGGAAAGGCAGGTAACGAACGTCGTGTGATCCCTTATGGCAGGTAGGCCTAACGACTTTCAAAGTCGTCACCTGCCATATAATGGGATCACACGGTGTTACCTGTCACCCGATACGTGTGAACGTGCCCTGCCCTAACCCTAGCCAGACAGGCCGATACTCGGTTTGCCCACTCCAGAGGGATAGAATGCTGAGTTAGCCTTGGTGGTTGATTATGTACCGAGATGATTTAGGTCTAGCTGTCCAGTCCACAGACAGTTACAGATCCAGGAGTAACCACATGATAGCGACGGCGACCCGACCGGAAGTCGAATCCACGACCTGTATATCGTAAGTCCAACGTTCTTACCGTTACGCCACTAAGCAACGGGACACGATGTGGTTGCAGTGAAAAATATGCGATGGCGTCAGGTGTTTTGGCACACTTCTGGACGTCTCTATATATCCTATAGCTATGATACGCTGTGGTTATTCTAAAATTCTGGTTATTGAGAGTCAAAACGCTGGTTATTTTTTTATAAACTACGATGACGTTTATCTCCGATGTTTGTTTGCTGTGCAGTACACACGCCACATCACGTTAAGATCACTGACTTCGGTCTGGCGAAGTTGGTCAGTGGCGACGAATCATTTGAGTTCGAAAGCTGCAAGGTAACACAATTAGTGGCAGGGGTCACACGGACAACTGCCCCTCTTAAATTTTGGAGAATGTCGGGAAATCTTTTTTGTCGGAAGATTTTCGTCCGGAAATGCCAAATTTGAAGCTAAAAAAACCATTCGGGGGAAATTTAAGGAAAAATTAAAATTTTAAGCACCCGTCATTTCATCCGTGGGAAATTTGCAGCTGTCTGTGGGAATTCTATCGGAAACATGCGACGTTAGTCCGAAAATTGCAACTTCCTAGGAAGCTGCCCGGACAATTTTTTCAACGCACGACGTCCCTGAATACAATTGCCAGTCTTGTGCGTTTTTTTTAAATTTCAGTTTTTTTAAAATTTTAAGCCACAATGCTTCTGTTGTTGCTCTTGTACATGTAGTTGCGATTATTGTTTATTGTTTTTTCGAGACTCAACTTCCGGCTAGGCTGTCTGTTCTAAGATGAATTTTCGGGAATTTTAGAGCAGAAATTGTCCACAAACTTTATGTAGGCCCAGAATTTTTCCTGTCACCAAAATTGACGATTTAAAGCAGCGGTGAGGTATTATAAATGGTGACAAAAATGTTGTTTATCTCAAAAGGTTTTAGTCGTCGATAGTTAGGCTAGTTGTTAATTACTTATTAGATGCATTCTAAACAAGTTATTTTTCTGATTTTAGTGGTCGGCTTATGCACTGATCGTTTGGTTTTCCCTTCGATTTTAGTATAACGTACAAATTCACTCACGATGGAAGGATTTTAAGATAATTAGTTCTGTGAATTTTTCAAAACTATTGATGATATTGTTGAAATAGTATGATTTTTGTCTAGTTGCTTTTGGAGATTTTTATACTTTGTTTTTATTTATTATGAACACAGCGTCGATACATGCATATACGTATTTCAAAGTATACCAATAATGCTTTTTACCATGTTTCAGATGCCTATCAAATGGCTGGCTTTGGAATGCATTAGAAACCGCATTTATTCGCACAAAAGTGATGTCTGGAGCTTCGGTAAATAATCAGTCGTCGATTATTATTTGACTTAATTCGTTCAGTTGAATTTTACGTACATTCAAGATTTTATATGCAATTTGTCGTTATTTTGTTGCCATATTTGTACATTTTGATTATGGTTTCATCTACCTTACTTGACGACATTAGGCCCTATACTATAGATTTTTTGTGCATCTTACTTTTTGATAACGAAGCTTAGGCGATAAAAAAAATTCCAATGTAAGAGTTTGACTGAACGGAGCATGTTGGTGGAACTGACTTTAAACTGATTAGCAAGGTACAATTACTACAATTTTTCGCGATAGTTATTTTGCATTTGATATTCTACTTCTTTTCCTTTTATAATAATGATACAATTTCTGTAGCGCCCTAACGTCCTAAAATACAGAGGCGCTGGCTATCTTTGTAGACAGTATCTCTACTAGCTAAGTTGTGCATATGCGCTTAGGCCTATTGGTTGTTTGTACTTTGTGCACGAGTTCATAATAAATATGATATAACTAATGACATGTCTGTGCGCAGGTGTAACGCTATGGGAACTGTTCACATACGGCCAGCGACCGTACGACACAGTACGAGCGACAGAAATAGTCGTATTGCTCGAGAAAGGAGAACGTCTTCCCCAGCCTTCCATCTGCACCATCGACGTCTACATGATCATGATCAAATGTAAGTCTCAATAAAATACGCGATCCAACGTGTTTCAACGTGAAGCTGACTGGATGGAGCTATAAAAAGTTTGAATGAAAACGTAAATCGTGCTGTAGGGTGTTTACATGATCCAGCAAACGTCCAGCAAACCTCCAGCAAACGTCCGGCATTAGCACGTGTATTTTGAATACATTTGCTGGAAGTTTGCTGGACGTTTGCTGGATCGTGTAAACACCACATTATTTACAAGATCGTTTAGAAACGTTTATTGCGTTTACGTGAAATCGACGACGTTTTTGGATTAAGCTTGTAGCTACAGCTGAACCTACAGGTTGATGTGAACCGATAACTCTTACATTCTTTAAGGGAAACGAGAAATAAATAGTATAAACGCACGAAACATCTATTAGGCTATGAACGCAACGAAACTTTTATTTTTGTGCCTGTGTGCAATTTTTTTTGTTATTTTATGTCTAGTTAGTTTTTGCTTATTATGCGGTTGATGGTGAATAAATTGAGTCCAACAATCAGCGAGCGTGTGTATGGTTTTTACGCGCGAAAGCAGCCACTGCTTTCAGCGCATCTTAGCCATCGCAATTCTGTCTGTCTGTCTGTCTGTCCATCACACGGTGGATCAGTCAAAAACGATGTAAGCTATGATCACCAAATCTTCACCGTCGGCTGCCCGGACGACTGTAGTTTCAGGAACCGTAAAGCTTTTCCATAAATTTGAAGGAGGTCACCACGAACGAGGGCGTTAAGTGAGAGGGAGGTTGGCAAAATTTGCGATTTTTGGCCAGTAAGTCGCTGTATCTCAGTAACGGTGCGAGATAGGGCCTAGGTTACTATTAATCACTAATAGGAAGTCGTACGCTGGCTCTCGATTGGCGCCGAATTCAATGACCTTGGATGACCTTGAACGCCAAAATAGGGGGTTTTGTGGATTTTTTTTGGCGATTTTGGGCTGCGACACAAGTCTATATCATTCACAAGTTGGCGCCACGCTACTATCGTTAGGCCTATGCGATCCAGCTAGAGAAGTTGGTATTATTTTGTATATTAACTTAGCATGAACACCCCAATTTTTAGCTAAACTACTGAACCGGAACTGCTATAGGCTTTCGCGCGTCTCGTGAGCATTAGCTCAAATTTCTTGTTTCTACAGGCTGGATGTTGGATGCCGATAGCAGACCGTCGTTTGAAGAACTGAGAGAAGAGTTTGCTAAAATGGCTCGTGATCCTGGCAGATATCTCGTTATACCGGTACGCACTTTAACTCAACACTTTGGCCCTTGCTTACGTACACATTTTATATTGAGTTTGATTTTATAAATACGTTTGTGGTTTGTCTTTCCTCCTGGAACAAGTTATCTTCGCCTGTAAGCAACTCGTCTTCCAGGAAACGAAAAATGGTTTAAAGGCTTTTGCTCCCATTTGTGTTAAAACATTCAGAACGATAAAACATTAGTAAAACCTTTTTTTCAAAATTGTATAGTACTACTGCGTTGACTTGAGTAAATTTAGTGGCAGCATACTTTCTAACTTTTAAGCTTATTACTTGACACAGCTTACGGTGATAATATAGAAAAAAAAATATTTGTTTACAACAACACATGCGGAAAACGTGGCACACAGGGGGCCTTCAATACGCCATGTCTCAAAAATATGTGCAAAAATTATTTTTGGTCGGCACTTTAAATTTCCAACAATGTTGATATTTTTTGCAACAAAAATGGCATAAGATGCTAAAATTGTGTGGGGTGCAGCACCATCTCATGCACCTGATTCGCGTCAACGCGCTACAGATGTAGTAAGCCTATGGGGGCGTTGTCGCGGCCAAAGTTTTTTGTCACAGAAAGTGTGTCTCACGTGCTGAACGACCAAAGAAACGGAGATGAGTATTCCGCTCCACATATGCTCCCTATTCGGCACAGACCGATTTACCTTTGACACCGCGGATATATGCCAAACACTTAGCTTGCCTCTTGTATGTAGGTATACACTGTGTCTCAAAAAACATCCCCGACATTTTTGACTGTAACTTGAAAACTAATTATCAGATTTTGATAATTTTTTTGTAAGAATATTCCTGACACAACTTGCCATTAAATGTCGGTTTAGTTTTTTACTTCACCCAATGTATGCTTTTGCATTACCTAGGGAAAACAGATCAAGCGAAATATGTATTGAAATAAACAGAAAACGTGAAAAAACATCCCCGACATTATCGATCGTAACTTGAAGAAAAACCAGCAGATTTTAATAATTTTTAGCAGACATATTTTTGACACAACTAGCTATTAAATAAGTGTTCTAGTTTCCACCTCACTTAACGTCTGCTTTTGCACTACCTGGGGAAAGCAGACTAAGCATAATACGTGTTAAAATGAATTGAAAAAACGTCAATAAATTCCATCTTAATTTGTGGGCTCCAACAGCCAGTCTATTACACAGTTTGACTGTCATGCAGCAGTGGGTCTATCAGGTGAAGTTTAGGAATGTTTAAAAAGTCTAGAAGCGACTGGTACAGTCTGCATTGGTCTGGAGCAGAACTCTATCGATACTGCTGTCAATGAATGGAGAAAGCGTCTCTTTGCCCGTGTTCGCATAGTAGGCAAACACTTCAAGCAATTTTACTGGAGGCAGTAGAAAAATGGACAACTGGATGAAATGTCAGCCATAGTGTCAGAAATGTGAACAAAATGTGTTTTTACGCGTTATGTTAATTAAGCAATCATATCGTATTGGATAAAAAAGTGATATTTCGCTGGTTGTGTTTTCCCCAGGTAGTGCAGAAACAAATGCTGGGTGAGGTGGAAAACTGAGTGGTCATTTGATGGCAATTTAAGTTGTGTCAGGAATATTCGTACCAAAAACTGATCATAATCTGATAATTGGTTTTCAAGTTACAGTCAAAAATGTCAGGGGATGTTTTTTCAGACACAGTGTACATTCGCACGCTACGTAGTCATTAGTTGCATGCTTCTGTTACGGTTACGCCTATTTAGGCCGACGGCTTGACTGCCTGTCCCATTGATGTTTTGAATAGCCAGTAAGCCTATGTCAGTATAGCCTAACTCATATATTAGGCTACCTATAAGAGTTATGTGTGTTATGTGCATGTCCGTTATAGGCCTATACAGTATAGGCCTACATGTGTCTACCGTGCTTGTCGGGCATTGCTACTGACATGGCGGCAGACGTGTTTGTCGATTAATAGAAATTTATTTCCGGATATGTCGTGAAGCGCTGTGTTTCGGTTTTTCTCAGACATGCGCTCGTCTTGGCTCGTATTGTCGTGTTTGTGACTTTGTCGTATGGGCGTTGCGTGAATAAAGACGCGTTTACAATGGCGACTTCGTCTCCCGATCGCCATACAACAGGTTTGTGTAGTATCGTGCTCTGTGAAGTTAATTTCTAGCTTAAAAGCTGAGCTGAAATTAATGGCGCGGCCAGGATATGGATGTAAACGGGGTATTTGAGGGTTGGGGCGCGGGGAGGATGTTCCCTACGGGGGAAAGATTGTGTCCCTCCCTAGAACATTTTTGGATTTTTAGTGTGTGAAAATGAAGTGTTTTAGTACATTTTGGCACACTATTTTGGGTAACTGAGTAGGCTGCTGGGGAACCATGTTCACCCCAGTGCCCTGTGTGGCTTCGCTAGTGGATGAAATTGAAATGTCTTGTCCAATATGAAATAAGTTTGTCTTTGCATTATGTCGGCAGACAGCAACTAGACTGTGTAAGATTTACAACTGTAAAACACCCTCTCCTCACAAGATTGTTTTTCTCCATCCTGTATCTATCTACGGTAATGCAAGGCAGGATGTGGGGCAAGAGGATTTGAAAACCCAAACAAATGCTAATTGACATCACGAACAAGGATTATGAGAACATGAAGAAAAAAGCTGAAGACACGAGAACAGCTGACAGAATTGCTATAAGCCTCCGCCATTTCGCAGCAGGCCGAAAGAAGTAACGTGTTGTAGCCTAATACCCCGTTTACACGTTAAAGCAGACATCAAGCAAACATCAAGCAAACATCAAGCAACCTTCAAGCAAATACACGTGCATGACGTGTGCTCTAATTGCTTGATGTTTGCTTGATGATTGCTTTGTCGTGTAAACGGGGTGTAATATTCCGTTTGTTGTATGCACCTCGGATTTTACAGTCAGCACTCTGAGCAAAGCGTTGCATAAATCTCTGAATCACGACTATCATGAGGTCATATTTACGTAGTTTTTTTATCTTCGTGCCGAGAAGTCAAAGTTACCAATGCAATTTGCTGTATTGTTAGGCAGAATCGCTGTTGCAGCGCAAGCCATTCCGTTTATTTTTACACATTTCTCCATAGCGTGGTCCGTCGTCTGTCACATTTGTGCCATACTCTTACATCGACAGATTTGGAAGCCATTTGGCAGATACATCTGTGAGGTTTAATGACACATTGTTTCGGATGGATGTTCCCCAGGGGAAGGGAGGAAGGGAGATTTGCAGGTCGAACCACAGCCAAAATATGCAGTTGCTTACAAAAAGACGATTTTTGATTCACCAGGTGGCAGCATTGGTCAGCGATTCTGCCTTTTACCAAATTATTGTGTTGCTTGTTTGTTGTTGATCTGTGTTGTGTTTATTTTACATGCAGAGTCAAACGACGTGTTGAAACTGAAGTTCAAGCGACTGCACAGGACCGTTGTCAATAGTGTCAACCCTGCTGGCGTCATTGACTTCTTGTTCCAGGAAGGCATTGTGGGCGCCGACGACATGAGAGCACTGCGCAGGTTCAAGGACGATCCAAAAGAACAGTGCACCGAGCTGTTAACGCTGCTTCACACGTCGGAAAACCCGCAGTCTTTCATCAAACTGTACGCTGCCATTAGACAAGAGTCATACCTGCGATGGTTGATTGTCCGCATAGACAGTTTCAGCGACCAATCAGTAGTCGATCTGCTGCAGCAACAGCACTACACCAGCGAACCTACAGGTTGTATGGGTGTGCTCTCTAAAACAAGCACTAGGCTACAAGAAATATTTTACATTGTGACCTGGACAACAGGGACACATCAATGAGACAATTAATGCCTAAGTGTGTACTTAGCCCATGTGATGATCTGGGAATGGACGACCCGAACACAAATACAGACTTTCTCAACCTGGATTTGATGGCTACCGTGGTGCTGGGCTATCACAGCAACAACCTTTGGGAATAGGATATATTTTCAATAGTTTAATCAGGACTGGATTTAAACCCAGTTAGGCTCTGTTCAGTAAAATGTGTGGGTACTCTCATCAATTTTTGTTGACATTAACGTACAAAAATAACCTTGAATTCAGTATACATCATTTGAGATACGGCTTTCTGAATGTAGTGCTGCACCACGTGAACTTTAAAATGTTGCAACACGCCATAAAGAGGACCTCTCATGCCAGGAAAATGTCGTCTGCTGTTCCACTTTGTGGGGCCTATGTTGGGCCAAACATGCTGAACATGCCTGAATCCGCCTACGAGTTTAATTTGTTGTCGTCAATCATAAACTTGATGATTGATAGTCAGCGTTGAGGTGGACGTTTGTTGTCTGTGTATGCAGTGGGACAATTGGTTCACACGCTGCCTGAAGGTGAACCAGTCTGGGGTGTGACGACACTTGCTGGCCAGGTTTATGTGTTGAGGTGGAAAGAACGCGATGAAGTCGAGGTCTATGATACCATCAGTTACTGTTTACAGCGCCGCCTAACTGTGCCCAACTCTCGCCGGTATACCGACATGACATCCTGCGAACGCAATCGTTGTCTCTACATTGCCGATCACATTGTCGAATGCGTACATAAACTGACTGCACAGGGTGCCGCCACACGGTGGGCTGTAAACGCCGAACCCCGGGGTCTTGCAACGAACTCGGCACATAACCTGCTCGTCACGTGTCCATTCGTGCGCAAAATCAAAGAGTTTAGTACGTACGGTAATCTGCTACGTGAACTAACACTGCCCGTTGACGTCATTAACCCGTGGCACGCGGTGGAACTGACCAGTGGTCAGTTTATTGTGTGCCACGGCGGTCCCTCTGACACAATCCACCGTGTGTGTAAGGTAAGCGAGGACGGACGTCAGGTAGTGCAGTCCCATGGTGAATGGCGGGGTTCAGGAACTAATCAGTATGATGTTCCCGCTCGCTTGGCAGTAGATCGTAGTGAATTTGTGTTCGTTGCAGACGTCAGAAACCGTCGAGTGACGCTGTTGTCACCGACGTTAGGTTACATTCGGCACTTGGATCTGGCTAGTCATAATGTACAGGGGGACCCTCATAGGCTCTATTTAGATATGCTAAGACGACGTCTGTATGTTGCTTACACTGAATGGAATGACGAGAGAAATTTGTGTACGGCGGGCTGTGTTGTGGTGCTTAGTGTATAGAAGCCGCTGTCATTATTTTTGCCAATTATGTTATGTGATACCCTGCTTTTATCTGTATCTGGGTTGGTTGGTATTTTAGCAAACTTCACCTGCGTCATTTCAGTGAATCATTAGGGGGTCTCAGTCTACGTAACGTATCGTTTTTATAGCAGTAACACTGGTTTAAAGGTAGGATTTATAGAAAAAAAATTAAAATCATAAATCTCTGGGTAGTCTGTAGACCACTCCACCCCGCAAATGACGTCCCTGGCAAACTTACAAAAAGTTGCAGGCTGATTTGGCGGTAATTTCCATTTTACTTTTTGCTCAACCTAGAGGTGATTAGATTTTGGTGGTGATCCAGGACAGGATTTTTGGCTTTTTTAGTATTGCTAGTTTGGAGAAAATGTTTGTTAACAGGATTACACAAAAAGTTACAGGTAGATTTAGTTGAAGCGTTGGCAGATGTTTACAATCTCTGGCTGTGTTTCTAATTTATTATTTTTACCCCTGATGGTTTGCACACTGATATTGTCCGGCCGTTCTAATTGGTGGCATTAAGGGGCCTTTTCCCTCCGTCCGTCTGCGACTCTATATATCTCAATAAGGGCTTTTCACTGGAAGACCAAAAGGAATAGTAAAATTACAAGAAATTTGAGCTAATGCTCACGAGACGCGCGAAAGCCTATAGCAGTTCCTGTTCGCAAATTGCTGTACTCCATCTCCAGCCATTTCGTCGCAATTCACTCTTGAAGTGCGCGGTGCAGCCAAAAATTGCAAAAAAACCAATGAAACCCCTTATTTTGGAGTTCAAGGTGTTTCAAAGTCATCGATGTTGATACGAATAAAAAGCTCGTTACTGGGGCTTGTTCTGATAGGCAGCATATTTATGCATATCTGCAACCATGTTTACGGTAGACTTGCCAACAATTGTAAAATAACGACTTTTATGCGATACCGCTTTTTGATGCCCTCGTGCGCAGGTTTCCTTGAACCTAGAAGGTCGAGACTTGGACCATTGAAATCTACGTTCAGTGCTGAAAATTTCATAGGCTACGCAGCTTGTCTTGGTCTGTCTGTAGTGAATTCGGCGCAATTCGCTCTTGAAATGTGTTTCGTAGCCCGAAATTGCCAAAAAATCCATAAAAATCCCTTTTTTGGCGTTCAAGGTCATCCAAGGTCATTGAATTCGGTGGCAATCGAGAGCCAGTGTACGACTTTTTATTAGTGATTAATAGTAATCTAGGCACTATCTCGCACCGTTATTGAGATACAGCGACTTACTGGCTAAAAATCGCTAATTTTTCCTACCCCCTTTCATTTATTGTCCTCGTTCGGGGTGACACCTCCGAATTTGTGGAAACGCTTTACGGTTCCTGAAACTAGAGTTTTCCAGGCAACGACAGTGAAAATTTGGTGATTCTAGCTTGCACCGTTTTTACTGATCCACCCGTGTGACAGACGGACAGACGGATGGACGGACGGAATTGCGGTGGCTAAGACGCGCTAAAGCAGTAGCTGCTTTCGCGCTTAAAAATTGGCGTGAACGTTTTCCATTGCAGGAGTTACCGACGTGCGTGCCAGCTTTAAGTGCAAAAACTTATAAAGTTGGGGTTTAGGTTTATTGCAGTTATTAAGCCTATATCTAATGCACCCTTATTTCGCAGTAAAAAGAACACGAATTGTTTCGCAGTGTGGCCCAAAAACATCTCATTGTCAGTCAGTCACACAAGAAAAGACGAAAATCATTTTAGTATCAGGTATTATCGGCAAATCTGCCTTTGTATTCATTATTTATATTTCTGTATTAATTTTATATCTTGTTTTGGATTTTGAAGTTGATATTGTATGTGTGGAATATCAAAGATAGTGTGTTATGTAACCTGTTTATGATCACCAACAAAATAGTTTGAGCATTCAGAGTAATCACGTGACGGCAGTGCACCAAATAGCTTTTTAAAGATAGTCTCGTACATATTTATATAAATTCAGTGTTTGTGTTTTGTATACGCAATGTATAAAATGTATTAAATTGTTATCTATCCTACAGTGTTGTCAAATGGACAGTAGGCTTATCATCAGATTGTGATATGTTCAAAAAAACGTTTACCAATTAACTCATATCACATTTTGTCGTCAACAAATTTAAACAGTTTTGGCAGTTAAATAATTTGAGTAATTTTGTTAAAATAATGCACGCAAATTTTTAATGTGTTCGGTGGAACTAGGGCCTTTTGCCGTGTTCACTGCTGTGCTTAAACATCCACAAAGTAATATCCGTGCGCATTTTTTTATTAGTTGCAGTGTTAGACCTACTTACTTATATGCCGGATGCCACGTGGCCAACTTCATCGAAGATGGCATTAGCACAACGGTAAAAACTTTTTTTTCTCGCTTGAATGAGTGAACAGGCGTGAAGCGATGATATAAACTCCCGAACAACGCATTTAACTACGGACCACGTAATTACCAAACCGTCAACTATGTTGCCGCCAGGGTTATCTTGGTGGAATCAATACGGAGACATGAGGATATTTTTTTATCAAATTCAAAATGGTCTAACGGAACTAACTCGTTCACAATGCAGTTTTGTGATAAACGGTGAAAACAGCACAATATCGTCGGCGTTCGATACAACAAAGCATTGAATTTAAATGCAAAAAAGAATCAGTGAGAGATACTTGTCTGACTCCAACGATAATGCTGAACCTGTTGGATAATTATGTCATTTACTCGGTGCCATTTTTTGACGCTTGACAGCTGAAGAGGGGCGCGCTTTTTCGTCAGTTTGCTAATTACGTTACGTTACAAAGCATAATGATTTTCCCGCTGATAACCGTAGAAGCTATGCTGGCGCCCTGTACAAAATAACAAAATCGAATACGAACTGCTTCTGAAGTTCTGATTTTGTTTAACTTTGTTTTAGTTTTTAACTTTTATGACGTAAACCATAAAAACGTGCCACCAAACTTCTTTGTTCTTATTTTTGTCCGACGTTTTAATAATTTTAATAATTTTTTTTCTGGCACACTTTGAGGACAATTTGCATTCTGCAGTAATGCAATTATTAAATGGGTTATCCCTACCATACCTTACATTTCACAAGGTAGTGTAGCGACGCAGTTAAAGTGACTTGATTGCAAATTTGTCACAGAATCTGCCCGTGAAAGACTAGTGAAGATATGGACTAAGGTTCGGTGGCACGTTTTTATAGTTCACGGTGTAGTTTTTACTCCTCGCGCGCTACGTTACGTACGCGCTACGTTTCGAACGTAGCGAAGAGGAGTATATGAAATCAGTGTAATATTGAGGACCGACTGACGACCGACCGACCGACCGATCAACGACCGACCTCTGTTCCTGGAAGAGCCTTCCTGGAAGAACTTCAAACGGCTGACGGTGCCAGATAGACGCATGCGTTGACTTGAGGTATAACAAGACAAATGGCAACTAGCGTCATCGAACATTATTGGAATTTTTTTTCTCTCAGTTCCTAAAATCGGGCAATATTATATGAACTTCAGGAGGCAATTTCCAATAACGACCTCGACGCCAGTCACTATTAGTATAATATTTAATGGGTTGCAATTAGACGCCGGGTCGTTAATATCAGCCGAAACGAACAAAAAAGCTTTTAAAAGAATACAGAAGAAAATGATGCGCGCGAGGAGTACATTAGATTGGTCACAATCTAATAATATTTCTTGTTGTCGCTTACAAGGCGACATGCCGACACCTGATTAAAACGTCGATGCTGCAATATTCGTTGCTGTTAGAACGACGCATTGCTGCGGTTACCCAGTCAGACGTCAGCTGAAGCATCATGTCTGCCGTGCTCTGGTGACTCGTCGCTGGGCCGCGGCTCGGACGATGGTCCTGAACAGTTCATCACGGCTGATGACTATGTGCGACAGAGGCAAGCAGCAGCAGCAGCCGCAGAAACCCAGTCACCGTCTGCAGCCGCCGCACCAGCGCCGCAGCAGACCAACAGAAACTCACCGCCAATCGCCAGGTTGCGAAACCGTCGCCGAGATGCTTCCGTACGTTGACCACCGAGCTATGTCTGTTTGTCGCTCAGTAATTAACCCTAGTGAAGACAGTGGCAGGGGAAGGGCCATCTGTCCAGTCTTTACCTTCGAAATTTTAGCCTGTCGGAAATTTTTTGTCGGAAATTTTTTCCATAAATGCAAAATTTTTAACTTTGCCGACTTTGGGGAAATTTTGGGGCAACAATTGAAATTTTGAGCATCGGTGTCTCCTCTGTTGGAAATTTTTATCTGCCTGTCCGAAAATTGCAACTTCTTGTCAGTTTTCAACCTACGACGCCGCTGCTGCTTACAAGTAATTAATTCTAGTGAAAGCTCCACATTTAGAAGCGAATCTCCCAGCCTCAAGTTATTTTTTCAAAAACTGCCAAGAATGTCTATATCTTTAAGCCCATAGAGGAGGGGACCCACGTTAAGCCGTGGCCACATGGAAAATAGGCTAAAACATTTTTCTACGGTTTTACTTACCTGTTTTTAAGGGGCTAATTCTTAAAAGCTGGATTATTGACAAATTTTAGTGTGCATTTTAGCCTTGAAGTCGCAACGCTATGCAGTAAGTAACAAAAACACAGAAGTTTGTGAGAAACATAGCGCATAGCGACGTAAAAACTAAACTGAAGTGAACTGAACTGACATGGTTTAGTTTTTGACAAACTGACCAATGGGCAAGCATTAATGCATTACAGTAGGCATCGTCAAACGGCGTCGGTGGCATACGTAACTCCGCCCACGTACGCGTCAACCAATGACAAAAAGGCTCGCACTACTTCCTCATTGGTCATCTCGTTAAAAACTAAACAGTGTCAGTTCATTTCAGTTAAGTTACATCTCTCTGTATTGAATTCACGTCAGTCACGCAGCATGAATGAAAATGTGGCTTGTCGTGTGTAGTCTGAGAAGGGGCGTCGTCAGGACTCAGCCAAGGACCCGGCTCAGAGTATTCGGCTGTTGAGCCATCATCAACATCAACATCAATTTGAGCAGGCGGACGACTACGACGACGACGCGTCAGTGTCAGACTCCGCAGCCGTCGCCGAGACCGTTCTGGACTCACCGCCGGTCGGTTACGTTCAGATCGCGTCACATTTTATAAACGACGACGATCACGATGATGCGGTAATATAGGCAGCAGAGCCGGGTAAATTAAACCCTATTAGGCAAATAGTTTGGTAAAAATGCGGGATCCTCGCATAAATATTCTGGCATCAGTGTCCAAAAACTTACCATGAATTTGGGGTTACAACTGTAGGCACAATGCAGTTTTGCTGCCATTACCTGATTTCAGATATGGCTTTCCGAATTCTGAAGCGTTAGATATTACTTTGCGTCTAGTCTAGCAAAAATTAGATAAGTGAGTAACGATGCATATTGCAAATTGCAGATTTCGCAATATGGCGCACACAACCCTTTTATTTTGAACCAGAGTATTTATGCTGCAACATGAGAACTTTTCGCCACACGCCATGAAGAGACACAAATCAGAAAATGTTCGACATTTTCTGTCTGACCTGGGGACGCCTGGTTGGCCGAACACGATGAACTTGCCTAAATCTGCCTCTGTTGTCAGCTTTTAACAACCAAATACGATGCCGACGATGCGATACTGTATACAGGGTGGGCCATAAAAATTACGATTTCAACTTTAGTCCATATCTTCACCAAATATTGACCGATCCTCAACTTTTTTCACTGTCACATTTCGTGGACTATTTGCAATAACATGGTCATTAAATATCCCACCGCACCTTGACTGCGTTGCTACACTACCGTGTACAGACGGTAGGGACGGTAGGCGTGGTGTAGTGGTAACGCGTCTGATCCGATCAGCGAAGTTACTGTACGCCGGGCCCGGTTAATACTGCGATGGGTGACTGCCTGTGGGCAGGTAAACCATCTCGGGATGT
>Ga0056128_1003226_pt1 | contig 19892 bp, 14 predicted proteins | sample WorMetLIZISLAND2_FD_71113 | JGI IMG/M metagenome (GOLD analysis project Ga0056128, IMG submission 71113) | Marine gutless worms symbiont microbial communities from Max Planck institute for Marine Microbiology, Germany - Olavius geniculatus... ... | reverse complement strand
GAAGCTGTTAAGATCTGTTTTGCATCTGTTTCATCAGGCATTCGTGCAATGTGTCTGAACAGGGACAGGCGCCTTGACTGGACTATGGCTGAGAGATGGGGTTGCTTGGTTAACCTTCTGGCTTTGTCGTTGCGCACATGCTGGTGCCAATTGATTCTTAGCAGCATTCTCAGACACCACTGATCAAGTGCATCGGGTGACTTTAAATTTCGTTTAGACCTAAGTTTTAAACTAAGTTTTAAACCAAAACTTGGTTTAAAACCTAATTAATGCAAAATTTAAAGTGACGATTAAATTTGGTTTTAAGTAGGGTTTTAAACTAGACGCTTCCACTGAAATCAAAGTTAAAAGCGAACATGATACCGAACTTTGATTTAAAATGAAACTTAATCTGAACAATCCAGTTTCAAACCTGATCTCCGTAATCCATCGAGATAGGCGTTTCTTCTTAAAGACTAGTCTTTAGGTTTGGTTTAAAACCAAAACCACTTTAACTTTCGATTTAGCAAAAACAAGATGGCGTTTGTTTACCAAGCGGTTGCTGTTGCTGCCGGCGTTCTAGGGCCCAATCGCCTACGACGTGCACCTAATGTACAGCGCGAATCATGTTTATCTGACGAAGATGAGTTTCTTTCAATGCGTCTGAGTGCTAGACAGATTCACCAGCTAGCCTTGGAATACATCCGGTGGCGTCGTCAGGTTGATGGAATATATAATATCTGTGTGTTGTCTGCATATGTATAGGGCTGTACGAAAATCACGGTGCAAAAGTGAAAAAATCACAGCATACTTTTAGAAAAGTCGCAAAATTTACGGCGAATTCACGGTGCCCATTCACGGTCATATACGGCGTTGAAAAACGTCTCATTGACAAACATTTTTGTTCTCTGCCTATAGTCAACAATCAATCATGTATCGTCGTCTCACAAAATGACTAACATTAATCGTTGTAGTAACTTTCAGGAACAGTTTTAGTAACGACAACGGCTGCAAATGATTATCATAATGATCAGTGAGGTCATATTAGGGTCAACTTTCAATGTTTAACAATCGAATTTTACGGATTTTGACACAAAAAATGCAGTCCGTGCAAAAATTTACGACAAATCACGGCAAACGCTAAAATTCACGGCAAGTGCCAAAATTCACGGCTTTCGTGAATTCCGTGAATTCGTGATTTTTGTCTAGCCCTACATATGTATAGGTTAAAAAAGAAGTAGGTTTTTGGTTTAAAACTTCAGTTTAAAACCAAGTTTAAAACTGAAGTTAATCTGAGCATTGGTTTAAAACCATACTTTGAGTCCAGGTTAAGGTTTGGTTTAAAACTACAGTTTAAAACTTAGGTCTCAGCGAAATTTAAAGTCACCCAGTGCCGTTGGCCTCTTCTTGTAGTCCACTAGTTATTTCCGTGTTTTATGTCAGTGAGTTTATCTCTGCCATAGCGGCAAGCAAGGAAACTGTAATAACTCAGAGCAGTCTGTCAAGTGTGTTGGACGTAGGCTGACGCTGATTCACTGCACAGGGGTGGGCTAATTAATTAATTTTCTTGCTAATTTTAAGTTGCAGTTTGTTATTTGCACCATTAAAATTCTGTGAGCTTCTATTGTTTCTGTGTCCTACATTTTTTGCTAAATTTTATGCCAATTTTGTTTGCAACTGCTAAAGAAAATTTTTTGTTGTTTTATTTACCTTTGGTGGAATACTGTCATTTGCTAATTGTGTTAATTTTTTTTTATCTGAGTGGAATTATGCTTTAAACTGTTTTATGAAGTTTTGAGTGAAGATTGTGATCAGAAATGTAAGGAGAGCTTTACTGTAAATAAAAGAATTGTATTTGTTGAGTCCTGGTGCATTTTTGCAGAATGCTACGCACGTTTTAGCCATGGCCTGGGCGTCCGTTACATTTCCATATTGTATTAAAATGGTGCATGCTAGAGTCACAAAATATTCACTGTGCACTGCCGCAAAGACTCTAGTTTATCACAATGAAATTTCGTGCCCCTGGATGAGGGGGTTCCACTCGAACGAGGGAGTCAAATAGGGGTACCCCCATTAAAAAGACGTTATTTTGCCGCTATTGGCTCTTCTGGTGTGAAAACGGTTGCAGATAGGTACATACATGTTGCTTATCATAACAAGCACTGGTCACAGGCTTTTTAGTTTTCTTAACGTCGATAACCTTGAATGACCTTAAACCCCCAAAAAGGGGTTTTTTAGTGAATTTTTTCAATTTTTGCCCGAAGTGCACATTTTAAGATTGAATTGCGATGAAATGGCTGGAGATACACCAACACATCCTGCATAATGAAATTTTTAGCACTGAACGCTTATTTTTGCAGTCCAAGTCCCGACCCCCTAGGTTCAAGAACGCCTGCTCACGTGAGCGTCAAAGAGGGCTACCCTCTAAAAAGTGTCTATTTTATTGATATTAGCTCCTCTAGCATGAAAAAAGTTGCAGTAGGCACAGACATCCTGCTTATCATAACAAGCACTAGTCACGAGCTTTTTAGTGGTGTCAACATTGATGACCTTGAATGACCGTGAGTTCCCAAAATAGGGGGTTTTAGTGAATTTTTCACGATTTCGGTCTGTGACACATATTTTAAGAGTGAATTAGGCCGAAATGGCTCTAGATAGATCTGAACAACCTGCATATGAAATTTTCGGCATTGAACGCAGATTTTAGCAGTCTCAAGTGCCAACCCCCAAGGAGGTTTGCTCACATGAGCATCAAAAAGGGGCACCCCTCTAAAAAGTGGCTGTTTCATTGATGTTGGCTCGTCTAGCATGAAAACAGTTGCAGATAGGCACAGACATGCTGCTTATCATAACAAGCACTAGTGATGAGCTTCTTAAGGGTGTCCACATCGATGACCTTGAATGACCTGGAACTTTCAAAATAGGGGTTTTTAGTGAATTTTTTGCGATTTCGCATGGTGACACATTTCATGAGTGAATTGCGGCAAATGGCTACAGATAGACGTGGACAACCTGCCTATGAAATTTTTAGCATAGAACATCCATTTTTAACAATCTAAGTGTCAACTTCTCAAATTCAAGGCCTCAAATTTGAGTACTCTTCTAAGATGCATCGTTATTTTATTGCTGTAGGCCTACACTGATTGCCAAGGTGGCAGGACCGCTGCTATCATGTGTCATGTGAGCTTTGCTCAAATTACTTGTAATCACTTTACTGGGTTGGATACCTGATGGTAAAGTGTACAGATTCTGAACACTTCACCTGTAACATAAAGCATATTTATTGACATTATGTTCATTTCACTTAAACCTTATTTATTTATATTAAGTTTATTGTCACAGTTGGCACATTTTGCATGCATTTTTGTTAATTTATGTGGTGCGAAGGTTTTATTTAGTTGGACAATGTACAGTGCGGGACTTTGACTGGCCATCTGGGCTTTCCAGTCATTATCAAACTTTGTTTACTCAGTGAGTAGACATAACATGTGATTACTTTGTTATGGCTTGTTTTGCGAAGTCTGTTTTCAGCTCTATGCTTCATTTATATATTTCCGTGTTTCTGTACTATTTGATAAGTATCGATTTAGCACATATGGGCATCAGCTGGCAAGGCATGCATGCTTAGTTCTTTTCGTAGTTATAGTTTGTACATATTCTGAATGAAACTGCAGTCTGTTTCAAAAATTGCAGTAGCTGATATCTTTCTGGTATCACAAGCATGAGTTATATTGTTTATCTGGAATACACTGATTCTACGTGGCTTTTAGTACCTGAAATTAGCAGTACTAAAAGGCGTAACAGATTCTGTAAAAATAGTCATAGTAATAGCAGTTACAATATGATAATAATTATCTTATTTAACACTTTGATTGCAATAGAAATAACTCAGTTATAACAGAAGCAAGATATAAACCTAACGACCATGTAAACTGTGCTGCAATTTGTTAATTTTTAGTACATCAGTTTTCAGTCACCAGGTATCATGTGTGACAGACTATTATAGGTTTAGATACTTGTGCCCTTTTGTAACTATCGAGTTACAATAATCTCTTTTCACCAGGAAAGTCGGCGTTTTGAAGTAAGTAAGTAAGTAAGTAAGTGTGTAAGGAAACTTTAAAAGCCATAATTAAAGTGTATCTGATGCATTAACTTTTTGTTTTAACCAACGTATTGAAGTTGATCCTGGTTAGCTGTGTCATGAGGGAGTTCATCATGGGAGTGCCACAGCATGTTTTTGTTGCAGCGCTTGTAGGAAATTCTTTGCAACGCTGATTTCTTGCCTGTGCGAAGAGATGTTAACGTCAAACGAACATTACCATAGTGTTTTTTTTGTGGCAGTAGTGTGCCAAGTAGAGTGTTGTTGTCGTGGATGAATTGGCAAGTGGTAGGTACGTGGTGCAGCGGCGGTGAATATAGTGTTCTTCTGTAGGTGATTGTTTGTAAACTGCAAAGACAACACCAGCCTCGTTCTGCCAGCGAGAACGACTCTGCAAGGCCTCGTGAGCTGGACACTCTGCTGCATTCAAAACTCAACACGGACGCCGGCAACAACCTCGCAACCAGTGGGCCACACGAAACAGTCACGTAGCCTATTCTTGTGCAATACTGTGATGTATTTATCAGTTGCTTTACTTCTTGTCTGTATGTGATCTGGTTGCAGGCAGACTGACTCGAGGTGGTTTGTGTTTGTACAAGGCCGGTGAGATTATGGCATTGTCTTATGCATGTCTCGAGTCGTTTTTGTGCATGTGTTTGCATGGGGCGTATGGTTAGCGTGGTAAAAATTATGGCCGGCGACCCGACCCATTCTTGCAATATCTAATGGCACTGTACCTCACTGACACGAACACAGAATCATGTTGGTGTAATTTTTTTAGGTCATTCTGTGCCTGTGTAGTTACTTACTTAGTTAGTTTTATTAAATGCCAGTATACACTTTATAATAATTCTGCTGTAGTTCTTCTGTACAGTTTGTGCTATCGTGGAGTCGGATGCTCATCGGAACAGAAGTTTACCTCATTTAGCAGACATCTTTGCATATTTGTAGCAGCCACTTGACAAATTTTGTTGTAGTGTAAAACAGGACAGGGGTACTCAAATAGCGGTATGGGGACTTTTGTAAAATTTTCATTATAAATTTTGTTATTTTGCCGCCCTGTGGTTAATATTCACAAAGCTAAGATGAAAACATTTACAATATTTACAATTGGTCTGGCTGACTAATTTTTACTGGCCAAGTTGCTTTTTCAGCTCACGAAACTGCAGAGCCTTCACTCTTTTGCTACTCTATAATTCAGAGTTGTTATCGACTTTGCTTTTACGCTGCATGTGCTGCAAGCCTAGAGTACCCCTGCTAGTTGTGGAATATATTGTCCAGCATTATGACAACTTGAACAGACCAGGCATAAACTATGATGAGATGTAGCACGTGCACGTTTTATTTCATTTGCATGTGGTTTCTTGGAGTTATTGAGAAGTAATTGCCTGACACAGTACCATAAAAGTAACTGTTGTAAACTGTGATATTGTCATTTTTGTTAAATTTATTCATGCAGTCATTAATATTTTTTAATATAATTGGCATTCTTTTGATATACATAAATTTCAACTTTTCCTCATAAAGTTCCTCATACATTTGCTGTGCTTAATCTGTGTAATTTCTGCTGTTTTTATTCATCAGCTGGACTACTTTTTAGCTGACCGTACTTAAGTAGGCCTAACGGTCGAGCTATTGGTACGAGTTGTCGTCCATCTGTCATTCATCTGTCTGTCTGTAACGGATGTATTGTGGCTAAGCTGTAGGTCATAGGGGAAAACTTTTTGCACAAATAATTAGCCATGTGCTTGAAACTTGGGCGTGAAAAATTTCATCGATCTAGTGCAGGGGAAACATTTTCAAATTGGGGTTTGAATGGACGGTGGGCATAGGAAATTCAACAGAAAACAGGCCATATCTCGGAAACTGAGAGATACGGCCAAGGATACTACTAATCACTAACAGGAAGTGGCATATGCCCTTTTAGATGAAATGAAAATCATTGACCTTTGATGACCTTGAAGGTCACTGACAACTAGTAAGGTCTGCTATTCTAGTGACAGCTGGGCTTCTTGTTCGAAGTTAATCCGGGTTACAGCTAGTCCTCAGTAGAGAAGTTTTTAGTACCATAGGAATGTTTTCTTCCATGCCCAATAACCAAATGAAACTAAAATGTAATTTATCTGATTTTAAGATTTTTAAGCAACTTGAAGTAGTATACAATAATGTATTTTGTGCATGGGGTATTATTGTCAAGTCTGTCTCGTGTATAATTACATATTTAATCTTTTGTGCTAGTAATTTTTGTTTGTGTCTAGTAAGTTAATGGATGTAACTGTTGGCAGTCTGGTCTTTTATCATGTTGAGTTGGAATTTATGAATTTACGTTCATAACTATTTGTTGATCATTTATTTTCTCAAATTATATCTTTATCTGCATGTTTGTGCAATGTCTCTCTGTGTATTTCAAAGCAGTGGAACAATCCTGTTTTAACTGCTTCCAATCAGCATCTGTTTCCACGAAGTATCTATGCGTGAAGCTCTGCAGATCTCTGGCTGATGGGACTGATGTTTATTGTTATGATGACCACCATTGAGGGTTTTATTAAAACTAGTTCTGTTGAGGCCTTAATTTTTAAATGGCGTTAACACATGCATTTATTATCTGTCCCATTGCTATAGCATAGCAAGGGACAGATCATAAAATCACTTCTGTCATTCTGTCAGTCTGTCTGTAAACACTCCTGCAGCCGCAATTTTGATTCGATCTTGATGAAATTTTGCACAGTGATTCGGGGCCCGAAAAGTAAGATCGGGTTTGTTTGGGATAAAAAATCTGATAACTCCTTCCACTATTTTACCCTAATTTTTAAAAATTTGCATTAAGGCCTATGGGGACTTCAAAGTGGTATAACTCGATCCCCGTAAAAGATAATTGTGCGCTGTTTGCACCTACCCCCTATTTTCGGGCCCAGGCTATCCAATTGTGTCATTTAAATTTCTCCTCTGCCGACCCCTGTTGCCATGGCAACGAATTTTGGGACAGAATTGACTACAACTCGGCCCCCATGAAAGATAATTGCGCCCTGTTTGCACCTACACCCCCCCTTATATGCAGCTGCTAGGCTATATAGCGTGGCGATGGGACAGATACCTCGTTCCACAGAACGTATTTCTAGTTTTTTTAATGCATGCATTAACACGTTAATTAACACGTCATTATTTTACTAAAGCTGTCGGTGGACTACATCGAAAGGGTGACTGGAATGACAACCAATGAACTCATGGCCGTGTTGCAGGACCGTGACAGTAGTGATGGAACAGCAACAAAACCATTTTTTTATGACGATCGTCAAGTAATCACTGTTTAGTGGAATATTGGAACTTCTGCTGCACAGAATTTAGTAAATATACGTATATGCATTATTTTTTACCGTGTTAATCTGACAGCTCTAATTAAAATGTGTCACTGCTTTGGCCTGTTTTGTAAACGTTTATTTCGTACTACTGATTGATCCAATGGGTTTTTTATTGCTGGGCTGTGGAGATGCGGTCAGTCTTATCTGCAGATTAAAAGAAAAAACTAAGGTGCTTGTATGTTGAATGTTCAGTCCATGTTCTTTTATTAAACTAATTTTTATACTCATTTAGATTATGTTTGTTTTGTGTCGTTGCTGGAAAATCAAAATGTTTCTTAAACAATATCCGCAGTGGTCGCTGATCAGTATTATTGTGGAGTTGTGCTAACTGGCTCAGAGAGTGTGGCACATTCCAGTGTGCAGTGAATGGCAGCATACAAAACCCATTCATTCGGATCAATTTCACACTGTGCTCAATGAATTTGTCATAGTACTGCATAGCTGTTTACTACATGTTTTGGTTGCAGTAATGACTGAACTGCTAGCCTGACCAGTGGCGTAACTACTAACCCCGCAGACCCCACAATGCGGGGCGCGAGTCTCTAAGGGGCCCAAAATTACGCTGTTTATTTTTTTGCAGGGCAACGACACGATATTTAATGTCATCGGATAAGGTTTCTGTGGCCCCAAAATGCTGTAAAATATGTTTTCAGCTTAGGGCTTTGCCCCGGACCCCGCTGTGGGAGTTCACAACACTTTCCCAGACCTCCTAACTGCATTGAGGGAGCCTACATGTAAAGAAAGGTAGCATAGTGGTTAGAACGTCGGTCCTGGCTGGCAAACTTTCCCTATCCTGCGCTAGACTGATGGATGGCTGTTTGACCACTTTCTAGGTAAAGTGGCCGCTGTCAGTCAACCAACAAGACCAACTCAGCCTGCCATCCCGCCGGGGTTGGTTGAATGAGTAGTACGGTAACTCATTTATATGGGTTACAGAAGGTGGTGACCTTAGTACACCTGACTGGAGCTGCCTAGCCGGCCGTTGTGCTAGCCTGTGTCTGCAGACTGCACGCGGTGGCCATGCGGCCGGCGGCTCTGGTTAGTGACGAAAAGTGCATTAGAGGCGTGTTCGCGACGACGCGCTATACAAATTGACACCTTTACCTTTTTTACATAGGGAGAAAAGGGTCAGAAGTAAGGGGTAGGTCAAGAAAAGAAGGAGCGTTAAGTGTGGAAAAAAGGAAGAAGAGAGGCAATGCCATAGCCAGAAATTTCAACTGGGGGGCCTAGTCTCCCTTCCCCTTCCCCCTTTTACACCTTCCCATGTCCTCCCCTGTTTTCCTCCCCTCTCTTCCTTTAGAAGTAGGACACCTTAAAATCCAGCTAAGGAGCCTGGGGGAGTGCTGTAAGCCCCCCAGTGGGGTCTGAGGCGGAGTCCCAGCCGAAGTCGAATTTGGTGCATTTTAGCTTTAATAGATTAGATCTGGTGGCAACAGTTTTATTTTCACGACAATAAACTGACCAAATTGGCAAATTTCGTGCAGTTTATACGTGTGCTTATGTTTTGTCTGTAGGATTGGGGGCCTGGTCCCCCTCCCTTTCCCCCTTGGCTACGCCATTGAAGAGAGGGCCCTGAATGATTTTCTTGCAGATGCCCGAAATTTGAAGTTACGCCAGTGTGTGACTCTATGAGTTGTATTGACTTTTGCTGCAGAACGCTGTGCCTTTGTCTGTGCATTACTTAAACCTAGCAGTGCTGTTCACCTTTCTCTGTGTTTACTGTTGCTGCCGATGCTGCTCATGTAAATGTACTGCTCTGGTATTAAATTACATGTACACGTGTACATTTTGACATCAGTGCTCTTGTTTGATACTTTTCAGGCATACATTTTCACAAATCAGTATGATTTACTGCACAGCTTCTTAAATGTGATTGCAAATTGCAGTTATAGTCAGTATAAGTAAGCAGGTAAGTCGGCAGTTTTTACACCTATCATCGGGGTGCATAGTGTACGAAATTTAAGTACTTTCAAGGACCTAAATGTGCAGTTTTCAAACATTGAAATTATCGACAAATAGCTATATCCTAGACGAGGTGCCTCACAATTTACATTGCAGCACCACAGATTTACAAGAAATTTGAGCTAATGCTCATGAGTCGCGCGAAAGCCTATAGCAGTTCCGGTTCAGTAGTTTAGCTGAAAATTGGGTTGTTCGTGCTAAGGTAATATACAAATTTATACCAAATTCTCTATCTGGATCACATAGGCCTAACGATAGTTCCGTGGCGCCACCTTGTGAATGATACAGACTTGTGTCGCAGCCCGAAATCGCCAAAAAATCCATACAACCCCCCTATTTTGGCGTTCATTGTCATTCAAGGTCATTGAATTTGGTGCCAATCGAGAGCCAGTGTACAACTTCCTATTAGTGATTAATAGTAACCTAGGCCCTAACTCGCACTGTTACTGAGATACAGCGACTTATCAGCCAAAAATTGCAAATTTTGTCCATCCCCTCTCATTTAGCGCCCTCGTTCGGGGTGACCCCCTTCGAATTTATGGAAAAGCTTTATGGTTCCTGAAACTAGAGTCTTCCAGGCAGTCGACAGTGAAGATTTGGTGGTCCTATTTTGCACGGTTTGCACCGTTTTTACCGATCCACCCGTGTGACAGACAGACAGACAGAATTGTGATGGCTAAGACGTGCTGAAAGCTGTAGCTCCTTTCGCGTAAAAAGTGTGGGATGCAAACAATCTTTGAGCCGTTGAATGCAGAACTGTTGCATGTATGCTAGTGCTTGCATAAAATAATTGCAATTAAATGCACAGAGATTTTAGTAACTTTCAATTACTCTGAAGCACCTTATCTGTTTTCAAGCACACTTTCAAGGGCATTGACTTTTTTGAAAAAATTCAAGCATTTTGAAGTATTTCTCAAGCACGCTATGAACCCTGAATATATATGATATGTCACAAGCACATACTTACAATAAAAAAACATTTCTTTTATTAAAAAATGTAATACAATTTAATAACAAGTAGCGGAATAAAACTTGAAAACAACAATCAGTGAAAAAGTCTGTATGTTGGATGTAATTGTACGGATCTCAGACAATAATTTTTAAAGCTGTCGAAACGTTAATTTTTTCATGCATTAATGCATTGCATTGAATTTTTTAGCGCATGCGTTACTATGTTAATAACGCATCATTAATATGAAAAATGATGGACCTGAAAATGATGGACCACGAAAATACAATGACTGGAAATTGCAATACCTGGTAAATGAAAAACCAAATTGCACTCTGTCATCTGAATATTATTATTTGCAGTAGTCATGGAACGGCAACAACAGTTTAATTACTTGAATTCATTTGATCATCAGATGACCGCAGTTTAACGGAATACTGGAACTCTTCTTCACAGAATTTGGTAAATTTATGTATGTGTGTTAATTTATTTAATGCAATGCGTTAACGCATTGAGCTAACACGTTAATTTGACAGCTCTATTCTTTTTTATAGTAGTGTAAACTTATGTACTCATGTTCAGAATTATGTATTTAATCCTGTATTTAACGGGGCTGATATCTTGCACTTTTGGTTGCTGAAATATCACAGAATATCGCTTTACAGAAGAGCTCCAGCTTCCATCACCCTGACCCCCAGTTCTTAAAATAATCACAGGCTAAATATGCCACTAGTTGCAGATGAGAGACAAGTAATTAGTTGCTTCTTACCCCTATGCTGGGTGGGATCACCTGCCATATGGGATCACACAGCATTACCTGCCACCCAACACAGGTGAACGTGCCCTGCCATAACCCCAGCCAGACAGGCCAGTATTTCATTTACCTGCCCTGGAGGGATGGAAGGCTGAGTTGACCTTAGTGTTGGTAGTCAAACCTACAACATCTCGATTGCAAGTCCGACACTGTGACCCTGCCGTTGTCAAACGTCAAGCATCCTGCATACAAGTTTGCACATGCATCAGTTGAGCATTATTCATATGTGGCCGAGATATGTCTGTTTCAAGCTTTCGCCAAAATCGTACTATTTCAAAGTGTGACGTCACGTCTTGCCCATAACACAGAAAGTGATGCCAATCATTACAAGAAATGTGCCAACACAGGTGTCTGCAACACACGCAAGCAAGCTATGGCACTAAGATGAACGTAATTTAAAATGGCTTTCAGCAAAATACACTTTTCTGCTTTCTTAAACAAGGCAGTGCAACACATCAAAATGTTAGAAGTTATTTTTTGCTCCTCGCATGCTACGTTCCTAACACAGCAAAGAGGAGTATATGAGATCAGTGTAATATTGAGAACCAACCGACGACCGGCCTCTATTCTTGGAAGAGCCTTCCTGGAAGAACTTCCAACGGCCATATGGAGATAACGGTGCCAGATAGACGCATGGTCACTATGGACCACCTGTAGGAAGTCGACCACCGGGAGTCGAATGGTCACGTGACCGATGACGTTACGTGACCCCAAAAGGTCAAACTCGTGACCCCATTATCTTTGAGGCACCATATTTTTATAACGGTGCCAGATAGACGGGGAGGCAATTTCCAGTAACGACTTCGACGCCAGTCACTATGAGTATAATATTAGTCCGGTCTCAAATTGATGCCGGGTCTCTAATATAAGTTGAAAGGAACAAAAAAGCACTTAGAAGAATACAGGAGAAAATAATGCATGCGAGGAGTACATTAGATTGGTCACAATCTAATAATATTTCTTGTTTACATTTATGCTTGACTCTGACTGCAGTAAATAACAAGCAAATCATGATTTAATGCAACTCAAACACGCGCATATACATGTAATTAAAAAAAAGAACACTTAAATTTATGTCTTGGCTCAATTATTTTGTGCTGTTTATTTACCTTTAGTGAAAGAGTGTTATAAATAGAAATTTGGAGCAGGGTCCAGCCACCCAATGTGAGGCCGCCCGGTGCTGTAAGTCTGATTGGTGGAAATCTAAAATCCCTCTCCCTACCAAACTCCTCGACGGATCTTGCTGAAATTTGGCCTGAATTCCTTCCAGGTAAAGATCATCCTTCTCCTAATTTTGCTCCTGGTCTGCTGTCTGGTTTCGGAGAAGTGGAAAGTCAAAAAAGAAGAAAAAACGAAACGAATACATAAGGCCTTCCATCACTACATATGGATGGCTTAATAACAGTGGATAAGAAAAAGACCAGTGTAAAATGCATACTCGGTCCGATATGTTCACCGATCATTCTGCCGGCAACTGCAGTGAAAACTAACGTCAGAGCATTGGTCACGGGAACAGCCAATGACAGGTCTGCAAATACAACATCGTAATGCACAATAAGCATTTGCTCTGTGACACAAATAATAATCTAAGATGGTGCCGTAAGCATCTTCTATTCCTACACCCCCTCCCCCCGAAATCTAGAATTGAAATTGGCCTCAAGTTCCACCTCCCTCCATTCCTTATCTCTTCCTCCTTTTTCTCCCCACGTCCCCCTATACTTTATTCTTCTTTCCTTTGCCATCTTCCCCAGTTTTCCCTCCCTCTGCCCTTTCTCTCCATCTCCTTTCTGTTCCATCCTCCCCTCCCCCTTTCTTTTTCCCCTTCCCCTTCAATGTGGGCACACACCCTTAGTCCAGCTATGAGGTCTGTGGGTGTGTTGTAAGTAACCTCAGCAGATCCTGGCAGAGCCCAACCACCAAACAGTTTGTGATGCATTTTCACCTAAAAACAGCGCTTCTTGGTGACAGCAATTTATGTTGTGTATTACACTGTACACACTGTTAATAAAAAAAACCCTGCACAAATGAGGTATGGGGACCGGACACAAGCCCCTAAACAGTTTTGCATTTGAATTTTTTGAAAGATATGAATCGGATGACATTGCTGCAACACTTTTCATCATTCTGTTAGACTGTTTAGTTAACATTAGTTAAGTTTTATTGTACTGCCAGTTTCTGGTGAAATAAAGGTATGTTCATTATATTCACTCTACATGTCTGGCAAAGTTAGTCCTGAAGCAGAAATGGAAAATAGAGTGATACAAGTATCAGTGATTAACGAGGTCACTTACCTACTGATGAAAGAGTCACATAATACAGCACTGAACCAGACTGATTGATGACAAATGGCAACATATACTGTACAACAAAAAACACATTTAGATTGCAATTCTAATAACACTTTAAATGATTTCTGCATGCAACTGCTGTAAATTGAACATATAACATTAATGGTGGTATTTGAACACAGTGTACATGTGTCAACGATAATGATAAGTGAATGTGTTGTAACTTGTACTGTTGTTACAAAAATCATTCAAAGGCCATCTGTGCAATGGCAGCGGACATCGTTTTAGTTAAAAAAAATTTTTTTTAATTTTTCCGCTTTGTAATATTTGTAATATTTAAGCAGCCACTTGGGCTGCTTAGTAATCAAATTGTAGGCTACTAGAAAAGGCTGTTGAAAATTTACAAATTTCTGCAAAGAAAGTGTTACTTATATTATGAATAAAACTTCAGAGTGATTTTAATGGGTGCCCGTCCTATGGTAAGCAGTCCTTCACAAATCTTTGTTTATCACTTTTTGCGCAGTTAATGCACAGTGCAATTAAAATTTTTCTGGTCCTTAGTCTTTAACACAAGTAAAGCAAATGAAATATTGTCGCATAAGTCACAGATTCTAGTAAAAACACTGTCACATAAACATGCATATGACATACCTTCCAGTTAGAAACAAGAAACAACAGTTCATAAAATGGTTGCAATAATCGACTGTTTGATCGAACTTGTTCAATGCCTTTGCCACCACTCTTCAAGAATGGATTTGTTAAACCCCAAAGAGCTGCAACTGCGACCAGCCAGATGCTATCCACTATGAACATGCAACAGACAAGCAATTAAGACAGACAAACAACACCTGAGTAAATTCACAAAGCTCTTGTCGACAAAACATAAAAAGACTGTGTCACAAACTTACATGTAAAGGGTCGTCCATAAATGAGGTCACGTGCTTAAGGGGGAGGGGTTCACACATGATATTGTGACGATGTGTGATGTAGGGTGGAGTGGCTGAAAGGTTGCGTCATGTCATATTTTTATAACTTTCTGCAAAGAAAGTGTTACTTATATTATGAATAAAACTTCAGAGTGATTTTCATGGGTGCCCATCGTGTGGTGAGCAGTCTTTCACAAATCTTTGTTTATCACTGGAAGAAGAAAAAACGAAATGAATACATAAGGTCTTCCATCACTACATATGGATGGCTTAATAACAGTGGATAAGAAAACAAAGACCAGTGTAAAATTCACAAAGCACTTGATTGGTCCCCACCTACGGCACCTACGGCCAGGGAGTCGTGGTCTCGTGGATCATTCATTTGCAAAAAAAAACGTTGCCGAGCAAGCACACGAGAACATGAATGTACTATAAAATATAAGCACAGCGACTGCGATTTCCAAACTTTCGTAGTTGTTGTGGTCATCTTGGCAACCGTAACTATGTTATGGTGTCTTCAAACGTTCCATTTATCAGAACAACGCTATATATACCTAGAATAGAACGAGCACACATGACGTCCAATTTCTCAGTACAGTGTACCCAAATATACTTGATAGAAAAGACATCTACAGTTATTTGCTATACCATCCAGCAAACAAAACCGGAAATTAAAAACGGTTGTATTGGTGTATAAAACGAGACGGAATAAGAAACTGGTGCCAGAAAAGTAGGACTAAACAATACGGAAATTGCATATATAATGGTTAAAATAGGCTGTGTATAAATTATGAATTTTTAATTATTTTAAAATTTGTGTTGAAAATATCTTTTGCAGTTGGCTCATCGTTTTTTGCATTGCCTTAGTCCTATCGCCAGTTTTAGATGTTTGTTTTTTTATTCCGTTCCGAATACCAAGTGTAAACTTACGCACAAACACAACCGTACGAAACTTCCGGTTCTGAAAGGTAAATAACTAAATATTTACTTTTTTGCGAAATATCATTAGACCTGTGTGTCGGGTCGATCAAGTCGACTCAAGTCGACTTGGGCCTCCCAAGTCGGGTCAAGTCGGTCTGTAGCAGCGTCGCCGTCGACATTTTCTGGCGCCGTCGGTTTCATTACAAGTCATTTCAAGTGGACTTGAGAAGTCGACTTGACCAGTAATCTTGCATCTAGCCGCTCTCTCAAACGCGGCTATCGAGAAGTTCAGGCGAATAAGGCAATTTGTAACATATTACAGTAACCATATACAAAATAACGGTATACCAGTTAGGGTAAACGGATTATCTAGCCGTAATTGTTAGATGATGTAGAAGCCTACGCGGAATCAGCCTAATGTGAATGACATAATTTTCATGTTGTTATTCACCTTGCACTAGATCGCTGAAATTTTGCATGCCAAGGTTAAAGACACAGGGCTAATTATTCGTATAAAAAGTTTTTTCATAGGCCTAAGCCATAACGGTTAGCCACAATACATTTGTTGCAGACGGATAAACGGCCAAACGACGGACGGACAACAACGATGCCAAAGACGATGTAGCGCCTCAAAACAGTCACATAACACCCAGTTTTTAATTGTCTGTACAAACGTCCTTTAAGAAAGGACTATAACAAAGGACATTCACCGAAGGAATAAAACATGAATAGCCTACAGCATACCTGCAGCATTCATGCAAGTTCATCACAACTTCTGAACGTCTCAAGTCGTTTGAAATCGACTCAAGTCGACATGCCGCTGTCAAGTTAAGTCGAGTTGGGTGTGCTCAAGTCGACCGCTGTCGACTTGGGGTCATTTTAGTCTCAAGTCGGGTCAAGTTTCTGTACCTCAGCGACTCACAGGTCTAAATATCATATCTTGAGTAACTGGGTGAGATCATATTATTTTGTTGTTGGATTTGAGTGGCGAGTCTCACTAACACTTGTTCGTGTCTGTGATATCTAACAAATTGCACCATCAATGCGGAAAGATGCATAGCTACCAAGGTCTGGAAATTGAAATGCGTGAGATCGAGTCCAGTCCCATCCCCAACCCTTGCCCTTCTTTCCTTCCCATCACTTTTTGTTTTTTTTCCTATTTGATTTGCTGTTTTTCATTCCATTTTAATTGTATTTTCCCATTTTTTGCTTTAATATCTATAGCTTATAGCAGCTTTGTGAAACGCTCTAAGCTCCCCCATCAGGGTCCTGGGCAGAGATGTGCGGACTGCGGACGCATCAGTCCACGGATCCAGATTCACAGAATTTTTTGCAGACGCGGACGGACGCAGATATTGTTTCGTGACGAAATTTGTAGACACGGACTGACGCGGATCTTGTTTTGTGACGAGTGTATTTTTTCCTAATAAAATTTAAAAACAGATATGTGGTAGACAGGCAATTCAGTACAGCAGTGGATAAAATGGCACCGGCCAATGACGTAGCACAATCTTAGGTAAGTCTTCCTTATCGGACCACTGTCAAAACCCATTTTAATCACGTTTGATTGTTAGAAATATATTTGTTATGTGATAATTAATTAATTTTAGTGTGCAGAAACTGATAATTTTCGCAGAAAGTCACTTTTTATTTTTTTTCTACCGTTAAGCCTATGGAGTTATTCGACTGAGTTTATGTACTCTAAAATCGCCTTAACCATCCTACATCGTCTTGAAATTATACGTAAACATGTTATAAGTTTATGACAGTTTAAGTTCATTGCATAGACTGAAGTTAATCACACTTGCATAGGCCTATTTATGCATTTATGTAAACTGATCTGATACACAGTAGGCCTAGGTCTGCTAATGGTAGTATAGTGTAATGGTAATGGTAGTGTAGCATACACTTGGTCTGATTTCCCCAGTTAGTGCAAAAGCAGACGTTGGGTGAGGTGGAAACTAAAACACTAATTTAATAGCCAGTGGTGTCAGAAATATTTCCACCCAAAATTGTTGAAATCTGCTGATCTTTCTTCAAGTTACGATCCATAATGTCGGGGATGTTTTTTTCAGGTTTTCTGTTTATTTCAACACATATTTCGCTTGATCTGCTTTCCCTAGGTAGTGCAGAAGCATACATTGGGTGAGGTGGGAAACTGAACGGTCATTTGATGGCAAGTTGTGTCAGGAATATTCATACAAAAATTATCAAAATCTGATAATTGTTTTTAAAGTTACAGTCAAAAATGTCGGGGATGTTTTTTTTGAGACGTGGGGTATATTAATTCACCGACCATGAGTCACTGAGTGGAAGGTTAATCGATAAACTGTATACAACTGAGTTGGAATTTAGGGGTGTTATTTTCAAGGGGAAGGAGAGAAGGAAGGGGAAAGGCAGAGAAGGCAAGGAAGATTAGGGGAAGGGGAGGGGAAGAATAGGGGAGAAGAAGAGCAGAAAGGAATGAAAAGGAAGGAGAGGTCCCCAATTCACAATTCTGGCTACACCACTGGTTTGTAACTCTGTATAATGCATGAAGTCTGTGTGCGTGATTGACAGATGACTGAGATGAAGAACAACATCGTCAGTGATAGTGATGGTACTGGCAAGGTGAAATTCGCCATCAGGTTAGCATTTAACTGTATACTAACTGCTACTGATTAGTGTGCTATTAATTACGTTGACTTTAAAAAACAAGAAATCTGAGCTAATGCTCATGAGACGTGCAACAGCCTATAGCAGTTCCTATTTGCAGGTTGTTTTGATCTATCTTTATTTATTTCATTGCAGCTCATTTTTCTGCAGCCAAAAATCACAAAAAAATCACTAAAGCCCCTATTTTGGGGTTTGAGGTCAGTCAAGTTCGTCAATGTTGAGTTACAGAGTTACAGACCAGTGACGTAGCCAGAATTGTAAGTTGGGGACCTCTCTTTCTTTTCATTCCGTTTCGCTTTTCTTCGCTTTTCTTCTCCTTTCCTTCCCCTATCTTCCGTTTTCGTCCTCAGTGCTTGCTATGATAAGCAGCATGTATATGCCTATCTGCAACCTTTTTTATGCTAGACAAGCCAATTTTGGTAAAATGACGTCTTTTTACGGGGTGCCCCTCTGCCTCCCCCTCGTTTGAGAGGACACCCCTCAGCCAGTGTCATGAAGTGTGTCACGAAATACTAAAGACCCTATGCTATCATATGGTGAAAACCCTTAGTCTCTATCCAATCTGGGCTTGAATTGGTACTGGGTCATGACAGACAGACGGACGAACGGATGGACAGAATTACCATAGCTAATACGCGCTGTAGCTTGCTAGCTAGCTGTTGCACGTAAAAAAACGTCGGCGCCGAGAGGCAACATGGTATACTGCCATACGTCCCATTACCAAGCGTTTCAGGCATTGACAGTAGATTAGGTCAAAGCTTAAGCTTCGTGATTATGCGTATACTTTTCTTGAAGCTACCATGTTTAGTGATTTTGATCTTTTGACCTTTGACCTTTGACTTTTTGAACTTAAAATAGGTACACCATTTGCCTCTGCTGTGTTTTTCACATCCTTTCTGTTTTTCTTGTTTAACTGGCTTACTTCTGATTCCACTCTATGAAATAGAAAGACAGTATATACGAGTAAGTCAGATAAGTTTTGCAAACAAGTTAAAATGACGTATGCTGCTTTAGCTGTTGAAGCTTTTCACAAGTTTTCACGAGTGATTATCAGTGTCAGAAAAATTGAGTTGTTCTCACAGCATAGTCATAAATATGAGTTGGGAGAGGCTCTCCTTCTTTTCCCTTCCCTCCCCTTTTTCCCCACGCTTTCTTCTTTTCCTTCCCTTTCCTTTTCCGCTTCTTCCCTTTTCCTTTTTCTTTCTTCCTCTCCGTTTCCTTTTTCCCCCTTTCCTTCTTTTTTCCTAATGCTTTTATTTCTATCTTCTGTTTTTTTACTTCTATTTTTCTTCTGAGCTCCTCCAGGGGCTCTGTAGCAGAGCCCCAGCCGAAATCGAGTTTGGTGTAATAGCTTTAAAATATGAGATCTGTTGGCAACAGTTTTAATTATTTTCCCGAGAATCAACTGATCAAATTTAGCGCATTTTAAATGTGTGTTTATATCTTGTCTGGGGTTTGGGGTCCTGGGAGCGCTTGTCTACACCAGTGCTCGCGGAATTTGTACTAAACTGATTAAAGTTGTTTTTATCAACAGAAACATATTGACGTTGTCGATGTACAGAGCTCGGAAGCGACTTCGTGTTATTGACAGCATTGATGTTCTTGCAAAGAGCGGCTGCACAATGACTGTGAAATATTCCGCGTCGTCAGATCAGCCAATATCTTCATACCATGGTATATAAGCACTCCATTCTTGCGGAATATTGTACAAAATCCAATGTTGTTTTCCTGACTAATCATTTGTTGCAATGTGCATATAATTCGTGATTTATTTTCTTTTTATTTATTCTGTCACGATTTCTGTGTATCTACACTGTGTTCCAAAAAAAACATCCCCGACATTTTCGACTGTAACGTGAAGAAGGATTATCGGATTTTAATAATTTTTGGTACGAATATTCCTGAGACAACTTGTCGTCAAGTGACAATTTAATTTCCCA
>Ga0056128_1003225_pt1 | contig 19894 bp, 10 predicted proteins | sample WorMetLIZISLAND2_FD_71113 | JGI IMG/M metagenome (GOLD analysis project Ga0056128, IMG submission 71113) | Marine gutless worms symbiont microbial communities from Max Planck institute for Marine Microbiology, Germany - Olavius geniculatus... ... | reverse complement strand
CCGACAGAGGTGAACGCGCCCCGCCTTAACTCCAGCCAGATAGGCCGGTACTCGATTTACCTACCCCGGAGGGATGGAAGGCTGAGTTGACCTAGGCGGTTGGTTACATCCCGAGATGGTTTGCCTGCCTACAGGCAGTCACCCATCGCAGTATTAACCGGGCCCGGCGTACAGTAACTTCGCTGATTGGATCAGACGCGTTACCACTACACCACGCCTACCGCACGCGGACAAAGCTTAATAGCATCTGAGCGCTTCGAGTTCCCAGACCATCGTTCTTCACTGGCAAATAAGCTTGTGTCCACTGGTCGTTGTTGAGGTCCACCTTGAGAATAGCTGATAAGTCTGTTCTCAAAATGCCGTTGAACTGCGCTAACAAAGGTTTTTCGCCACAGTCTAAAACCTTGAGCGTGTATGGAAACATTGGCTTTGACAGACTGTTCTTCAGCAGCACCAGTGCATCGTGGAAATGTAGTAGAGACAGACGATCAGCAGCTTTTTTGCTCGGTATCTTGTGACTGTTTGCTGCATTCTGTGCCATGCTTTTAAGAAACTGAGACCCGATAAGTGTCATCACTCATCTCGGCCTTTGACAAAGCTGTTGAGAACAGACGAGGTAGGTATCTGTGTGAAATTTTTTATTACTACCTTACACTTGGCCGTATTCGTGTGAAAATCTGTGTTCGATGCTGCAATCATGATGGTAATAACATCCTGCTCGACTGACCATAGGCTTCCTGATAAAGTGACGTCATCCACGAACCCGATCTTGACTGATGACTGCCGATCACACAACCAAGGGTGTACGGCGTCACAAAACAGCAATGAGCCTCGACTGGGTCGCCTTGTTGGGCTTCTTTTTTGAGAGAACTTTCCAATCACCGAAGGCCAAAATCGGCTCACAGGAATATGCAGAATATACAAGGCAGTTGTAGATCTCTGGTGTTCTGGCGGCAATAGCTTGAAGTATCAGGTCACGTCTGATGCAGTTGAATGCATAAGCTTAATGGAGAAGTCCAAAAATCCAGTTTGATAATCATGTGATCAGCTGGTAGGGTGCTCACCATAGATGTCAAAAACATTGATTTGCAAATAAAAAAACATACAAAAACATGTTTTATCACTTTTCTAAAAACATCATTAAAACGTGCATAAAAACATTAAAGTGCAGTTGTTTAAAATCGCTACTTTTTCGCCATTATACACGCAAAGCATAACTAACTCAAATAATTAAAAACAAAAACCTAGCATTTGTAAAGACTAAAAACCGAAATGTTCTGAATGTACAAATTAAAAAGAGCTGAATGCAATTTGCCTATAAAAATAAATTAAATTTGTAATTTTTTACGTTTATGTTTTAACAAGAACAAAAAACACGACATTAAAAAGCACAAAACATTAAAAAATATATTAAAAAAACAAACAAAAAACATTAACAAATAAAAAAACATTAAAAAACATGTTTTAAAAAAATTTATAAAAAACAAAAATGTTTTTACTTCCATGGCGCTCACTAGCGGGCGTACCGCATGGACAGCTGCTCTGGCAATCACACGTAGCTGCTGTGGTTGCTGGTCCAGTGTGCCGAAACGCTCTACGAGACTATCTGAAATAATTAAACACTTTTTTCGATTTCTTCAGGCAGCAGGTTAACGTTTTCATTTTGCAGACATTGACAATTATTAACATTACTGTAGCACATTAAAAACTTTTATAGATGCACTTTAGAAATATAATTTTGGAGTTTGAGTTGATTTGAACTGGTGTGCAGAAACGACGAAGATCGTGATAGCTGTCAGTGTGGTCGTTTGCGTGATTGTAATCGTCATCGTCATCGGCGTCATAGTCGTTGTATGCACCTGCGTCAGGTGATGAACTTACTATCGGTTAATTGCTAAATAGTATTATAGTTCCTTACGGGAAACTCATCAACAAAGCTATGGAACTTTCCCTGCCATACGGGAATACACAGTGTTACTTGCCCATGGCACAGGTGAACGCTCTTCCCATAACTACAGCCGAACAGGCCGATACTCGGTTTACCTACCCCGTAAGGATAGAAAACTGAATTAACTTTGCTGTTGGATATATCGAAATATTTTATCTGTTTACAAAGCCACCCATACAAGTATTCCTACTAACCACTTGATACAAGTTAATGGCGAATCGACCGGAAGTCGAGCCAACGTTCTCGCGATTGCCGTTCCAACTTCCTAACCAACTATCAAGCCACCTCCACTATCAAATTGTAGCCAAAGTTGCTCTTCCCCTATTCGCTCGTTCGTTTTCCAACTTATTCCATTGATCCGGAAATAATTTCAGCTTCCCGGCGATGCAATTCGCGTCTAAATCGGTCCCGTAGTTACGGAGATACCCCTAATAGGTACCTCATTTGTACACCCCTACGTAATGGGTCATACCCTTTCACCCCTAATTTCTAAGGCAGACGAGCTCTGTAGAATAGAATCGTCCGCATATATAAGCGAGCGAAAACCGCTCAGTCCTTCACCGGTCCGGTCGCTGATCATCATAGTTATGTAAAGCGACGTTAACCTAAAAAACAACCAATCGGTCCTTCACTCTGCTCACGGGGTCCGAAGAGTACGGACGTCGTGCAAGAGTCACTTAAACCTTACGGATAACTAACAGCAGGCATCGGTGCAAGCACCACTTCGGCGATAGTATAACGGTACCGGGTACGGGTGAACACTCCGGTGTTCCAAGCTACTAGTCGTTCCGACGCTATTGCTAAATAAGCTACGGCTACGGTGGAGACATCAGTCGGTTCACTGGCTGGGAGGTACTTACCGGGAGTTGTTCCGGGATATAACCCGGTTCGGGATAATAGGAGACGCCTATGGGCTCAGGTTAAGCCGGATGGTCCGTCTCACCCCTAAATCGACCACTGGATAATCGGAAGATGGGAACCAGCAATAGCAAGTCTATTCGAAGCAGACGGCTATTAAGAAGCGGTTATCGGGGAATAAACAGTCTTCCGGCAGCAGGGAGTCATCCAATAGTAGCGGGTCTACCGGCAGCGACTTGTCAACAGACCTTCCGGCCAGTGACCATACCAATGCAGCGCGTAAAGGATATTGGACACCTTTGCCTGATCCAGAACCTCTAGCCTCACAACCCTCGATCGCTCAGTTCGGAGCACGCCATACAGGCGTCGAACCGGCGAACCTAATTGAGATAGAGAACCCATACTTGGAAATTCAACCGGATAGTGCAGCCGGAGAAATACAGTTCCGGTCCAGTACGGGTAAAGTCAGTCAATGTCATTCGTCCGTAGCAGACCACTCACCGGCGAGTCGGGCAGAAGAGAAAACCGTGGTGGGTTACAAAATACAAAATTTACTACCGGTAACTAAAGTCTACGATCACTTTTTACCATGACTATGATCAGGTGCACACACAGTTTGGTCAGAGCTCGAAATTGTAAATATTATGTTTAGCGTGTCCGACTTGCGACTGCGAGATTGGTTCGACTCGAGACGGTTTCACTATCAAATAAGTTGTTCACACATACATCGCCGCGAAACTTTGACGCGTAATTAAATATTGGTGTAAATTTTTTAAAAACTAGTTCCTATATTTGGAAACCCTAAAATTCGGCCCTTACGTTTAGTTAGACTATACCGGGTAACTTATAGTTACTGTTTACTCTATCGGTGACGATTGTATAGACGCAAGCTGCAGACGTCATCACCGTCTGAGAGTGATAGAGCTACGAACGAGCGTCAAGGGCATCATCGTAATCAGTCAGTGTTCAGCATCATGAGTCCTGTCTACCAGTGTCCTCCCTATGAAGAGATACCATCCCTCTACACGGAACCAGATGAGACAAGCGTCAAGAACATCTACACGGGCAGTGGCAGTGTACTGTCTTTTATGTCCACTGAGTAATAAATAAACAATATCAGTGTCACTGTATTGAATGGGTTTTGACGACGTGCATCAGCGGTGTCGTGGGCTAAAAAAGTAGGCGGCGCAGGCGGACACTGCACGTTTCCGACCGAGGAGATTAGACGTGACTAAACTTTTAATTTTGCTTCTAAATTTCTCCCGAGGTGCGGTTTTCAAGGGCACATTTTGCGTTTTTGGACGAAAATATTTCGATGAGGAAAACATTTTTCAAAAATTTTTTCCCGCGGCCCAAAATTAGGGGGTGGCAATTGCCTTTTTTCTTTCCTATCCCCTGCCATGTCGCCACTGACGTGCACAGGTAGGCCTTTTGACGTATTAATACTTTGCTCAGACAATCCACACACATTAGATAGTGGCCCAATCTGCCTTTAATGTCATTCGCTGACGGCTATTGGCGGCGGGTATCATACGGTCAACTATCGAAATCCAGTGAGCAACCCTTATTGCGTGCATTGTGATCTTATTTGTACTTTGTCGATACTTGATGATGATCAGCGTTCAATCAAGAAATATTGCATTATACAGTTGTGTACAGCGGTTTCAACGTGTTACTTGTAACTTACGATGTTCGTGATGTAGCCTACTTGACTTGACGTAATGTGACGTGTGCGTTTGTCTTACCTGGTCCACGCAACTGCCTGAACCAAACAAATCATAATGTTATTATGTACGCATAAAACAGTGTATATAAATGCACATTGGCCGGAAAAATACAAAAATGTTAAAACATGTTATTAAAGTTGTTACAAATTTTGCGCTTTATGCCATATTTTGTTTCATGTTTTGGTTTCTCTTGTAGCGCAGTTCCTAAAATAATCCCATTTGCAAATACTTTAAATTTTGAAGTTAAATGGGGTTAATGTAAAATTGTAAATTTCTGGGACAGGAAATAATTAATTGAGCCTATAATTTGGGCTGATGTAAAATCAGACGTAAGAATTAAACATCGTGTCAATATCTCAACTGTGTGCAAAAATTGCGCACGTTTTTCTCTCTCGTTGTAGGCCATAAGTATTAGCCTCGTTTCTGTTATTGTCTGTCCAATGCAATGCAATAGCATTGGACAGAGTATAAAATCATCCGCGTGTCCTTGCGTCCGTGCGTCCAACTTTCTTAAGCTATCTTTCTTCCACCTTCCATTTCCCTTTTCCCTTACCATTTCACAAGGTAAGGTAGTGACACACTAAGGGTGTGGTGGGATTTATGGTGAAAGTTTTATTGCAAATTGTCTCCTGATTAAAAATCGGTTAATATTTGGTGAAGTTATGACGTATACAAAAAGTGGTGCCATTTTTTGGCCCACCCTGTAAACGTCACTAAATTGCAAAAAATAACAGATCGTAGAATAAATGTAGCCAATGATCTACTTTACTTCCAGATTTGTAATCAATATGTGAGACCTAAACGTTGTATGTTGCGTCACAGTGCCTGACCAAAACGGAACCTGCGTGAATAAGTTGCGACAAATGGAAACGTCGAAAAAATGCTTTTACAGCATCGATTTCGAGGATAGAACTAAAAACCTAGATTCAGTCTTGCTAGTTAGCAAGCAAAACACAAGAAGCAGGTAATGTTTGTTAACGCATGCATGAATAAAGTAAAACTTAATAAAGATCAACATGTTTTGAAAGCCTCGTTTGCTAAAATTTTAAACGCAATGCCTGGGTTCATACCTATGACGTTTCATGATTTTTCTTGCTTTTTATTTGGTGATTTTGTCGCACAGAGTTTATGATTTTGGTTTCTGTAATTAGTGATATTGGTCGTTTCCGTGCCAGAACATCGTCTAATGCGCGGCCGTCATCTGCATAAATAAAGCACAACTAATACATTAAGTGCATGCATTTTAAAAAGTTTGTTTTGTTCATATTGCATATGCACTGCACAGTTTTTATTTTTAAGTTTGTGTTCGCATGTTTTTCTAGTTTTTTTAAAGTTTTATCATATGTGTCGTTGCGGCGCTGCTTTCTCAAGTCTGAATGTCGTTTGTCTTGTACTGTCGCTACCGCAAAACTTCTAATACAGGCCCGCTTTAAAGTTAGCAGGTACCGCATTACCAGATACGACGTGGTTGGCGACGCTAGTGTTTTTTTGGTATTAAATCAGCGGTTTACACTGTAGACAGCGCAAATTTCAATCATGGCATATAAGCTGCCTAAGCCCGAGTTTTAATATACTGAAACAAACATGCTTCGTATTACCTATATTTAAATCAACTAATGCGGTGGCACGTTGGCATTAATGCTGTAGTACAAAAATCCGTGATTAGTGGACCAAATTCATCAAACTCTTTTCACCCAACGCGGGAGGAATGGCGGTACAAAACCTTTTAGTCCGATTTTGAGTATCTTCATCCCTTTCGGAGATATTCGCCGCCGAACTTCGAAGTCGTCCGAAATTGGGCCAAATTTTGCATGCTTTTCGCCCTTAAATTTTTTTTCGGGTGGGCCTTTCGAAATTTTGGACCGGCATTATAAAACTCGGCGTCGTGTTGATGAGCGTGCAAAATTTCACGGCGATCGGCCGACGCATCTCGGAGATCTCACGATTGAAATAAAATATAAAACATCTGCGTTAAAAAATAAGGCCCAAAGACGTTAGATATTCTAGAATATCTAACGTCTTTGATAAGGCCGATCCGCAAGCTATCGCTTCCGGGCGGACTAATAAGCACTCGTGCCCGACTCTAGTCAACTGCCGAACTACAGTAAGCCCACTATGTCACTGCTCTAGCTATTTGAAATGATACAGATAGGTCGAGCTGCAGTTACAAAGACTCGTGTGAACAAAGATTGGCGACTTGGTGTAGTGATAACATTGTTGGTCGCATCAACCAGGTTACTTTACAGTGAGCCAGGTTAGTACTGAGATGGGTGACTGACCGACTGACCGATTTCGACTGTATACTGTTTTTGTACGTAACCTAGTCACCCAAGTAAACAGTGGCTTCTATCTCTATGCCTGGTGGGCGCAGCTTGCGCCCAGTGAAAAATAGGGGGAAAGTTTTGATAAGGTTGCAAATCAAAACTCCCCCCTTTTTTCACTGGGCAAACTACACCCTTAACAAAACTACCCACCCCTCTATTTTTACTTCACCTATTTTTTAATCTGCACCCTTAACAAAACTTTTCCCTTATTTTTTTACTTTCCCGTATTTTTACTGAACAAACTACACCCTTAATAAAACTGTCCCCTATTGTTTTATTTTCCCCCTTCTCACTGTGCAAACTATACACCCTGAGCAAAACTCTCCTCTATTTTTTATTTTTCCTTTATTTTTCAATCTACACTCTTAACAAAACTTTTTTCCCTACAGGGTAAAAAGCCTAAAATAGAAGGTGAAACTTGAGTCAAAATTGGGGGAACCTGAGCCCAGAAATGGGCGGAGAGAAGTTGCGCCCGATTTTGATTCCAGATTTGGGGGGATAGAAGCCACTGCACGTAAACTCAGCCTGGCCATCCGTCCCTGAGTAAGCACGAGTAAGAGCGAAAGCTGGGACGTAGGCCTAAACAACGACAGGCACATCGCATGATGCATCAGCCCCGTATCCGTGGTCTCGCAGTGTAAACTGCTGTCTAACTGATGTGGAAGAAAACACCGATCAGCGACGCGCTATGGGCATTATGGCTCGGAAAGAACTTTACATGTTTACCTGTAGACAAAGGCCTACGCAGGCTCCACTGCCTGAAGGAGACGGAGAAGGGCCTACGTCGTTCAAAAGTGCTATATACGGTCACTAATTGGGCTAAACCGCACTCAGCTCCCACTGGTGCTGTTTTCGGCCACAGTCGTGCATCATACCGTATTTTACTGTCTGGAGTGGTATAAGTTCGTACTGTGTTTAGGCTGTTCATTTACCAATTTTAGCAGAGAGGTAGGCCTATCCATGACATAAATTATTGTGTTGACAACTTGACATTGCATGCCTTAAAGTATTAGCTTATTACCCTGGCGCCGTGCTTGCGATTGATAATCGCAGATCTGTACTGTGTTACCACTGAACAGGAACTAAACCTAATAATTACGACGGGCGTTGGTTTTCACACCTCTGTCGCAGAGTTTTAGTGGTTTTATGCTGACGTCGTCTGCCTAGCTTTTACGACGAACACTGCACGCTGACGCTCCCACTAGCTTAGAACGACCACCGCTCAAGAGTCCGAACAGAGGTAAGTTGAAATTTGAAAAAAAACAGTATGTTTTTAATTTGCAGAATAATGTGCGCCTAATTAATACATTCTGTTATAGCCTATCATAGTTTGCTTGTTTGTTGTATCATTTACCAGACATTTCAGTGAATAGGATAGAGATAGACCTATAGGCTAATGCACAGTAAACTACGTAAAGCTTCTGCAACTACACGGTGTTTCATAAAAAGGACCACATTTTCTTTCTTTCATAATTCACTCAAATGATGATCAATTTAAACAAAATTTTTAACAGTTGTGGAGGAAAAAATACGAGTTTAAAATATTTCAACAAAATGTGGCAGTTGATTAAATATTCTTTGCTAGTCGTGACGTAATGCTGACGTCATAATGTGTCACGAGTACATACATGCTAGTCTCAACTATGGCTGTCATTTGCTACCCTGTTTTGATGGTGAAAAATCTGGTTTCTTCATGACAAATTCTTGAAGTTTTACAGTTGCACCCATAAGAACATGCAAAACAATCACATACACTGTGTCTCAAAAAAACATCCCAGACATTTTCAACTGTGACCTGAAAACCAATTATCAGATTTTGATAATTTTTGTCATGAATATTCCTGACACAACTTGCCATTAAACGACCATTCAGTTTCCCACCTCACCCAACGTTTGTTTCTGCACTACCTGGGAAAAAACAACCAGCGAAATATCACTTTTTATCCAATGCGATATGATTGCTTAATTAACATAATGCGTAAAAACACATTTTGTTCACATTTCTGATATTTTGGCTGACAATTTATCTAGTTGTCCATTTTTCAACTGACTGTAGTAAAATTGCTTAAAGTGGTGACGTGACCCCACAATGCAAACATAGGCAAGAAGACGCTTTCTCCATTCATTGACAGCAGTATCGATTAAGTTCTGCTCCAGACCAATCCAGGCTGTACTAGTCGCTTCTTGACTTTACAAACATTTCTAAACTTCATATAATAGACACACTGCTGCATGATAGTCAAACCTTGTAATAGACGGCCCCACAGATTAGGACAGATAGAATTTATCGCCGTTTTTTTCATTCACTTTTACACGTATTATGCTTGGTCTGTATTCCTCAAATAGTGCAAAAGCAAATTTTGGGTGAGAAGAAAACTAAAACACTTATTTAATAGCCAGTTGTGCCAGAAATATTTTTGCCAAAAAATATTAAAATCTGCTAATCTCTATTCAAGTTACGATCGATAATGTCGGGAATTTTTTTTAGATTATCAGTTTATTTCAACACATATTTCGCTTTATCTGCTTTCCCTAGGTAGTGCAGAAACATACATTGGGTGAGGTAGGAAACTAAACCGTCATTTGATGGCAAATTGTGTCAGAAACATTTGTACCAAAAATTATCAAAATCCGATAATTGGTTTTCAAGTTACGGTAAAAAATATCGGGGATGTTTTTTGAGACACAGTGTACGTATACGTGTCTGTGGGGATAGTTGGACTTTAACTTGTTCGAGCAAGACAGTGCACTTGCACTAGCACACCGAGCTTGCAAAATGGTTGCGTTTGTGAATCACAAGACGTCTGATTCCACGATCCCATGTTGCTTAGTGCTGACACGATGAACATTCTTTATCAGCGAACCAGATTAAGTTCACCATTGAAGCAGGATAGCAACTGACAGCACCAGTTGAGACTAGCAAGTTTAAACCTGTGACACATTATGACGTCAGTGTTACGTCACGACTAGCAAAAAATATTTAATTAACTGCCCTATTTTGTTGAAATATTTTGAATTAGTGTTTCTTCAGCTACAACTGGTAAAAATTGTGTGTAAATTGATCATCATTTGAGTAAATTATGAATTAGGTCCTTTTTATGAGACATCGTGTAGTTTTAAAAAGACAATGGATTACAATAATTTTACACGGTTGACGGTTGACTATGGATGACACTCTGCTACGTCTGTCTGCTATAGCAAAGATCGTAGGCAAACTGTGGCACGTGTGAAAGATCGTCAGGAGTGGTGGCAGACCGACGAATAGAATGTGCTGTTTTAGTGTATATCCAGTGAAGTCAAAAAATTAGAACGACAAAAATTTTTTTTCGAATCAAACTTCCTGACGGTTACGTATAATAATAAGGTCACACTGGCTATCGTGAACTGCACTAAGTGTAGTGGTTATAGTCTGTGTCCCAAAAAATCTTCCAAAATTATTTATTAAAACTTGGTAAAAATTACGCAATTTTAATAATTTTTGTTACGAATATTCCTGACACAACTTGCCATTAAACGACCTTGCAATTTTTTACCTTACCTAACGTCTGTTTTTGCTCTTTGTCTTTCTTTCTCCCTTTTTTTCTTTCTCTCTTTCTCTCCGTGAGCTCAGTGATGCCCGTTGATATCCATGACATATCTCACGAAATGTGTCCATTTCGTCCCGTCCATCGCCAAACTGTGCAGGGTGCCGATATTTTTGTTGCACCAGTCCACTAGGTCGTTTGTTCGTCTTCTTTTCGGTTTTCCTCTTTTGTTGGTGCTATCCATTATGCCGAAAACAACCTGTTTAATCCGTTTTTTCACTACCTGTAAAATGCAAAACAAACAGAATGTGTGTTGAAATCGTCAATTTTCCGAAGCTCAAGCTCAGGTTCCTTTGCTACGACGCCACTAAACTTAAGCTCGCATCTTCATGCCGTTATTGCTAAGTCGTCCGTCCGTCACACGCGTCGACTACGTTGACTACGTTTTCTCGAACGTAAGGTAAAAGTAGACTGGCCCTAAGTAACAACAAGGATGGTCCAGTGTCTAATGTGACATAAGCGACACAGCTCGGGCACTGTATATAAAGATGTTACCTGGGAAGGAATATAATCAACAGCCGTGGGACTTTGGAGTTTTGCAGTTGTTGCGAAAATTTCCCGGAGAGGTGACGTCATACAAGCTCGAGACTGGCGCTAGGCTAGTTAGTCACTAGTCAGTCATGACTAAAACCTTTGATGAGTGGCGTTATCTCCTGGTAGGCTAATTATTGTCCAACAGGCGCTCGCCTCGCGCATTTACGATGACGTGAATCGAACTAAAACAACTGTGAAACGACGCATTTTGTTTTGTTGCAATAGCCTACGTCCGAACTGCAACAATACAAAATTTTCTGCACGTTTGTGCAAACTTACATAAAACTTGTAAAAAAACAACGCTGTTTCCCGGTGCTGTTTATCACAGAACGTTCTAAGCCTCTAACACAGAAAACATTTTGGCAACAAAAGCCAAAAAAATATCGCCTCTCTTCTCTTACTTCAGTCAGTCAGACAGATGTGCGATTCAAGTCTATCTACCTCGGAGGGGTAGGAGGCTGAGTTGATTTTGGATGTCGATATTTTGATATAGTTACCGAATCGACCCATCGCCAGTATGCTGCAAGCTTATAGACCGTGCCGCAATCAGAGCAGTGTGGGCTAAAAAACACCATGTCATGCAGTCAGCGAAATAAAACGCCGTGACGTCGTCACGGCAGTGGTTGTCGTGCGGAAAAATAAATAATAACGCCGCCAAAATTTCCTCGCCGCTGGGCGTGTCGTGAGTCCTGACAATAGGCGTTGTCAGTCGTTTGTGAGCTACGTGTTGTTGGAAATGCCTAGTTACCCAGTGACCGTGTGGTTATTCTGATAGTCGGTAGAAAGCCCCTCGATATCGACTCAACGACAACAGTTACTGTTAAATACTGTTAAATACTGTTAATTAAACTGTTAAAGGCCTAGGCTATGAACTCAGAGGACGCGTCATTGCTCGTCTGCCACCATTGGCGCGCCAGTTATGGAGCAAATGAGCTTCAGCCAATAAGCAGCGATAAATTACAAGAAAGCCCAGCTGTCGCTAGCAAAGATGCGCTACAGCCTATAGAGTTCTTGTTGCTGTACTGACCTTCAAAGTCATCCAAGGTCGATGATTTTCATGTAATCTTAAAGGGAGTATGCCACTTACTATTAGTGATTAATAATAACCTTGGCCCAATCTCTTACTGTTTCTGAAATACGGTCACTTATAGCTTGAATCTTTCCGTTGAAAATTGCTGCCAAAGTGCTGCAGATGGAAACATAGTTACTGTTGACAGCCTATACGAAGTAGCCAGTGCCCTATCCGATGGTACCATTGCCGATCCCCTACAAGTTACCGTTTAGCCACAATACCGCACGATTGGCATACCATAGTGCGTCATGACCCTTTAAGACCATCCAAGGTCATTTATTTTTATGTCATTTGAAAACTAATATGCGACGATGATATGAAATCATCGACCTTGGACGACCTTCAAAATCAGTACGCGCAGTTGTGGCTAAATTGTAGGCTTACGTCGCGTCTACGGAAACGGTTGCTATTAATCACTATAAATAAGAAATCGCCATAGCTCGCGATATGTGAGAAACTATTACATATTTACGTTAATTTCAGCCAACAGTCGACTTTTGCACATTTTGGCTTTGTTTTTTTCATAGTTCTTTCCAGTGTATTCGTTTTTGTTTGACGGATAATTTGGTTATTAATACTAATACTCACACCTAACCACATTTCAGCACTACTTACGCTTAGTGCGGTCGGCTATCACAGCGACAGCTGAGATGCTTGTGAGATTCTCACAATAGCAATGTTGGGCCTAGGCTTTCTTTGTACCCGCAACACCGTTTTTCAGAGTCTAATTTACTTCCTCAATGTCTGGCACCACTAAAACCTACAGAATCAAATTAGTTAATGCACTGCAAAGACTCACACGACTGTGTACACGGCATTACCATTGCAAATAATTCGACTGAGACTGCGGCTACACTGCTGACCACGCTGGGAAACGCGCAACGCTCCCCTGACTTCCCCGTCGGCTGCAGAGGTAGAAAATATTTCTTCCCCGTGTTTCATCTCCCTCGAGGCAAACAGACATTTCCCTCCAGACGTATTCATTTCCCATTTTCTAGTGGTTAGAACATTTCCCCACCGCCGGCTAGGCTAACGGCACAGCAGCTCCAAGCCTGCATCTGAAACGTGCGGAACGACTCGCTGTGGTCCATATAGCAGCATAGACGCTCGACGACGTTCTCTTTGGAAAAGACTCAGGACTCAGTGGCGTAACTTCGTCGTCGGCGACGGAAGCAAGATAACGCGTGGCGCCCCATCGGCAAGCCACTTGTACTACACTGTGTCTCAAAAACATCCCCGACATTTCTGACTGTAACATTTTGATAATTTCTGGTACGACTATTTCTGACACAACTTGCCGTCAAATGACCATTCAGTTTTTGCCTCAACCAACATTTGTTTCTGCACTACCTTGGGAAATCACAACCAGCGAAATATCACTTTTTATGCAATGTGATATGATTGCTTAATTAACATAACGCGTAAAAACACATTTTGTTTACATTTCTGACACTTTGGCTGACATCTCATCCAGTTGTCCATTTTTCCACTGCCTGCAGTAAAATTGGCCCACTATGCGAACACAGGCAAGGAGACGCTTTTTTCCATTTATTGACAGCAGTATGGATAATGTTGTGCTCCAGTTCTGTACCAGTCGCTTCTTGACTTTACAGACATTCCTAAAGTTCTTCTGGTAGACACACTGCTGCAAGACAGTCAAATCTTGTAATAGACCTGCCGTTGACTAGACTAGATGGTTCCTACACTCGTATGCTGAGGATGGTCATGAACATTACGTGGATGGACAAAATGACGAATGAGGACCTCTACGGTAACCTACCGAGGATATCAAATAAGATCCGAGAAAGAAGACTTAGACTTGCAGAGCACGGTGTGAGACATAGCGAGCTAGAACTGAACAACCTGGTACTCTGGGAACCAACCCAAGGAAAGTTCAACAGAGGGAGTCAGAGACTGACGTATGTGGACAGGCTCAGGAAGGATACCGGAGTTCAGACTACGGCGAAGTTGAAGACACTAATGAAGGACAGTAGTGCGTGTGGCGTGCCATTGCCCGAGGAGACTCGACCTGATGATGATGATGTCTGCTTTTCCCAGGTAGTGCAAAAGCAGATGTTGGGTGAGGTAAAAACTAAAGCATTGTTTAATAGCCAGTTGTGTCGGAAATATTCCTGCTAAATATTATTAGTCTGCTAATCTTTATTCAAGGTACGATCAATACTGTTGTGGATGTTTTTCAGGTGTTCTGTTTATTTTAACATATATTTCGCTTCATCTGCTTTCCTTAGGTAGTGCAGAAACACGCATTGGGTCAGGTGGGAAACTAAACTGTCATTTTGATGGCAAGTTGTGTCAGAAGTATGTGTACCAAAAATTATTAAAATCTGATAATTGGTTTTCAAGTTACAGTCGCAAATGTTGGGGATGTTTTTTTAAAACACAGTGTAGATATTGAAACACGGCAGAGCGCCCTTTTTCTTTCTTTCATAGTTTAGTCAAACCTAAAATAATTTAAAATTTTTACTGTTAACCTCCTCTCCTTTTTTCCCTTTTTCTCCACCCTGTTCGTTTCCTTTCTTTTTTTCTTCCCGTTTTTCCTTTTTAAGAGTAGGTCTCTCAAAACCAGCTAGAGAATCTAGGGTACCGCTCTCCCAGAGGGGTTAGGGGCAAAGCGCCAGCCAAAATTAAATTTTGTGCATTCTAGTCTTAAGAGATGATATCTGGTGGCAACAATTTTAATGATTTTTTTCTTAGTATTTGATCTAGTATTTTACAATACTTTGCACCACGGCTCGAAAATTGGTCCGACAAAACCTCAAAAGTCCAATTTTTGGTTTTTGGTATTTTTTGGTTTTGTTGTGAAATGTATTACATAATACATATCATATTTCGTTTCATATTTTAATCGCGATTTTTACTTCTAGCGCGCTAAGTTCCTAACGTAGCGAAGAGGAATATATGAGATCAGTGAAATATTGAGAATCGACCGACCGACCGAGGACCGACCTCTGTTCCCGGAAGAGCCTTCCCGGAAGAACTTCAAACGGCCATATCTCGATAACGGTGCTAGATAGACGCATGGTCACTATGGACCACCCATAAGAAGTCGACGACCGAATCGAATGGTCACGTGACCGATGACGTCACGTGACCCAAAGGGTCAAGATTGTAATTCCATTATCTTTGAGGCGCTATATCTCCGTAACGGTGCCAGATAGACGTGGAGACAATTTCCAATAACGACTTCGATGCCAATCACTATTAATATAATATTAGTCCGGTCTCAAAAACACGCCAGGTCTCTAATACAAGTTGATAGGAAAGAAAAAGCACTTATAAGAATATAGGATAAAATAATGCGCGCGAAGGGTGCATTACATTGGTCACAATTTAATAATATTTCTTGTTGAGTTATAACGTCAATTATTATGCCTTTAAGTCGTTCAACTTTACTCTTAAGAAAATGTGTGTGATGTTTATTCTGGGTCGTAGGCCTAATTTTGTGCACGGTCATTAGTCACTACGGTGTTTTATTGAACACTAAACTAGAAAAAAACCTAAAAACCTAAACAGTTTAAAAACTTTAAAAACTAAGAAAACAAAACCCAAATTTAAAAAAAAATAAACTTAGGTTTTTACAGCCTTTCTTTCCACCAATGATGCAAGTAATCTTTAGCCAACTAAGTTAACACTGTTTTTAACGTAAAATCGGTCATATTGGACCATTTCATTGCTAAGTTAAACGCCGTTGTGTGCTGACGACTTGAGCTTTAAAGCACATCTGCTAGAACTTGCTGTGAATCTGTTGTACAACGTGCTATACAACAAATTCGTTCGCAGCAAATTCGGTACAAAAATTTGCAAGCGAGTGGTATGCCTACAACAAATCACACGAATTGTCGCACAGCAAGTCCACTGCGCACCGAAATAAGTATAGGTTTCAACTCCTTCTGCGATTACGGAAGTGTACTGAGGCGTAATAAACAGTAAACGGTGTTCAAACGTATTTATTTCACGGCCGTGATCGACGACGTATTCTGTCTGGACGCACGTGTGATGCTTGAGTGGAGTGAGATTATGAGCACTTATAATACTCCATACACTATAGTGAGAAATAGGAAGATTATATAGGTCATAAAATAATGGAGTTGCACTTTTGACAGCCTGTGTTGTCGCGAGCGTTTCTGTATTCTCGACGTCGCTGGCATTCACCCACGGCTGCTTTGTTGTTCATTCTTTCCATGCACAACGCGGAAACGTTGTATTAATCGCTTACAAATGAAAGGTGTCGCCGTCGGGATATGGGATCTACGCACGCACGCGTCGCTGTGGTCGTTGCGTTGGACCGTCTGTCCACCGCTCATACTGGCCAAAATAACGCTACTTTTGGCACCCACATTTCGCATGTTGTTTGAGTTGGCCAAATAAAAAGTATGCACGGAAATTTGAAAGCCTGCAAAAAATCTGCAACGTTTAAAGTACATGCTGTTGAAGTAGTTTGGCATGTTAGGTGTTTTGCGATAAACACGGCGTTTTAGCTATTTGAAACCGCTGCAATGTTCAACCCTTCAACTAGGGGTGTGGGGAGCGCTGAGAGATCATCCGGTGATGTTTTGAACGGACCCCAACCGAAATCGAACTTGGTGCGCTTTAAATATGACATCTGGTGGCAACAGTGTAGACTTTTTTCTCAGAATTAACCGACCAAATTCAGTGCAGCTTAGCGCCGGGCTCCTGGCTAAAACGGGGCCGGTTACGATCACCGATTGGTGAAAATAAGTAAAAAGGTTAGTATCACCAATCGGTGATTTTGACTTTCCAGGCTAAAATCACCGATCTGTGGAAATTATATAGAAAGTTAAAGTCACTGGTCGGTGATTTTAACCTTTGTTACCAAGATCACCTATCGGTGGAAATAAGAAATAAGGTTAAAACCACCGATCGGTGATACTAACTTTCTGACTTATTTTCACTGATAGGTGATCCTAATCACTTCGAGCTAAAACCGCGGGGAGACCATGGCCTAGTTGAATATGGTCGTGGCCCTGGTCGCATGCTGTAGCCTACTGTCCATCATCCTATGCGCCCTGATTCTTTCTAAGACTTTGCGCTTTATAAATCATTTACTTACTTACTTACTTACTTACTGTTGCTTAGGCTTAAATATCACCATCAACTAACTGCTACTATCCGCACCAACGATTCGAACTTGTTTCGCCACATAGGGGCGCTAAAAATGCTGCTTACTTATTTATTTAAAACAGATAATTACGATTTTGTGCATAGGGGCCTAATAATAACAAGAGTGTGCAGCCGTTGAAGGGCTGCCCGCTATGGGGCCGTCCTTGCAGTTGAGTACGTGCGTGCTACCACACGGCGACAGCAAGTGCTGCTATCTCGTGAATCATTTAGACTTGACGACGCTACATGGTGAGCGTGCTTTGGTGGTGGTGGATTTTTCGCCAACAACGCAATTAGCCGCCGTGACCTTGACCTCTGACCCTTTGACCTTGAAATTGGTCCACGGGGTGCTTGGGTCCCTGGGACCCTTCCTACCAAGTTTGGTATTCGTAGGCCTTTTCGTTTCCCTCTAGGTGGCGGCACGGGACAGACGGACAGACGGACAGGATCGATACATGATGGGGCCTTTTTCTAGGAAGGACGACCCCATAATAATAATGCTAGTTATGCACAATATTATGTTATTGCAGGCAAGATCTTGAAGAGACAGACAGTAACTGAATTGCTGCAACTATATCAGTATCCTGCTGTGTCAGTCAACCTTATCATCTCGGTGACGTAATTGTGGTGTCAGTCGTCGTCAGCAGCTGTGCATTTGCTACAATGTTTGGCAAGGGCTTGCTGTTAACCATCATCCTGCTGATGTCGGCATACTCCGCCGTCTGTCAATGTAGGCACATGCGCGTGTTAGTCAATAAACTTCTAAGCTATTTAGCCGACCGTAGAACCTACTTAAGTAACAATCGAGCTTATGGTACGGCTGTCGTCCGTCTGTCGTCTGTCGTTGTCTGTAACGGATGTACTGTAGCTAAACGGTACGAGATAGGGTCTAGGTTGCTATTAATCACCAAAAGGAAGTCGCATATTAACTTTCAAATGACATGAAAATCATTGACCTTGGATGATCTTGAAGAGTCATAACGCACTATACTATGCCAATCGTGCGGTATTGTGGCTAAATGATAAGTCGTAACAAGTCGGCGATTGTACCATCGGATAGGGGGCTAGCGACTTCTTATAGTAACCATGTCTTCGACTGCAGAAAGTTTCAAGTTAGGCCTATAAGTGGTTGTATCTCGGAAACAGTGAAAAATAGGGCCAAGATCACTATTAATCACTAATAGGAAGTGACATACGCTCTTAAAATCATTGACTTTGGATAACCTTAAAGGTCAGTACTGCAACAGAATCTGTATAGACTGTAGCGCATCTTCTCTAGCAAGACGTTTTATTGTGAAAAAAAATGGCGACACCTGTTTCTGATATTTGCAATGGTTATTTACGACAAAAAGACCATGACAGCTACTTGCAACCCGCTGGTGCATGGAACTGTAGTTATTTATATCGTTTGGCGAAATGACCGCGTGCGACGCCGACGTCTGTTAGACTAACGTTAATTGTAGCTTTCGAGAGCAGAGTTCCGTTAACATAGCGTGCATGGAACTGTGTCACCTCTGAGAAATCGCCTTCTTTCCGTGATTGAAAGTCGGACGCTGGGCTTCGAACGTAAGGTCGGCTTTTTCTAGCGACAGGTGAGCTTCTTGTTTCACAACAAACTACCCGCCGCGACAGATATATTTGGAGTAGAATGTACAGCGCGGGGCTCTTGGCTCTGACTTAGCTGCGTGGTCCATGATACCACATGATGACTTATAACCATATTACGTCACAAACTGTAGTAGGGCCTACGTCTCGTATTTAGAATTCACCAAGGAGGGACATGGTAGCGCGCGAAGCCCGGAAGCTAAAACACTTTTGGCTTCTGGCCGTTCAGTAGAAGCCGCAAATTTGCCCACGATCCATCGTCTGTCTATTAAAGACAGGCCTGAAACACCTTTCGGCTGCAGTCGTGTGTCATGAAGCAAACGACGGTGTAGTCTATGATTTAAGTACGATACCGCATTAAGATCTTTTATCATTTAAGGTTCAAGGTCATTAAAGGTCATCCATGTTGACACCATTCAAAAGCTCGCACCGCACTGTCTGGAGTCGTATACGTTCGCAATGCACAGGGCCTACTCGCTTACACTGTTTTGCAGTGTAAGCTAACACATACAAACAACAACATGGCGAATTGCAAATAACACTCTGCTGCTTGGTGGTAGCCTACCACAGCGTTGCAGTACAAGAAATTTGAGCTAATGTTCACGAGACGCGCGAAAGTTTATAGCAGTTCCTGTTTGCAAATTGTCTTACTCTATCTTCAGCCATTTCGTCGTGGCAATTCACTTTTCAAGTGTGCGCCGTAGCCGAAGATCGCAAAAGCAATAAAACTCCTTATTTTGGTAGCTCAAGGTCTTTCAAAGTCATCGATGTTGATACAACTAAAAAGCTTGTCACTAGTGCTTGTTGGGATAGGCAGCATGCCCGTGCCTATCTGCAACCGTTTTCACAAAAGACTGACCAACAACGGTAAAATAACGACTTTTACGGGGGTACTGCGCTTTAATGCCATCGTGCGCAGGTTTCCTTGAACCTACAGGGTGCAATAAAAAATACTACATTAACCACTAACATTAACCATTAACAATGGATGGGAGAGAGTCATGGGTAACTTTGGATATGGAGACAAGAACGATCGAGGAGAACGGCTGCTAGAATTTGCGCTAGAACACGACATGATGATCTGCAACACGAAGTTCCAA
>Ga0056128_1003224_pt1 | contig 19895 bp, 9 predicted proteins | sample WorMetLIZISLAND2_FD_71113 | JGI IMG/M metagenome (GOLD analysis project Ga0056128, IMG submission 71113) | Marine gutless worms symbiont microbial communities from Max Planck institute for Marine Microbiology, Germany - Olavius geniculatus... ... | reverse complement strand
AGCTGTACAATGACGTCGGGTGAAGTGGCACGGCCAAGACGACCAAAAAGTGCATTAAAAGCCCGAAAAGTAGTTTTCTTAGAGTTGCTGAAGGAGCAAGTGAATACAGCTGAAGATGTCTTGTATACACCTAAGTATCTAATACTGTTACACCAAAGCAATTCGCAATTGTCACTGGTTACAAGACTGCAACAATCGGCTTTATAACGCGGACCAATTCGAATGCAAACAGATTTCTTGTTATTTAATTATGTGACTGGGCTTCTTAAGTGCTCAATGGGAAGCTTGTCATATCTCTCACCGTTTTTTATTACGACGTACCGTTTAGCCACAATAGCGTGTACTAACTTTGAAGGTCATTCAAGGCCTATTATTTTTGTGCCATCTAAAAGGCAGTATGCGACTTCATGTTATTAATCAATAGCAACTTAGGCGCTATCTCTGACCGCTATAGCCACAATACATCCGTAACAGATAGCAAAGATGCAGACTATTAAGCTATACAGCTTAGGCCTAACAGTCGGCCCAATTATAAAACATTAAACCACTTACCAAGGCTTGTATGCTATAAGCGTGCAAATGATGTCAACCGGTATTTGTAGGCTAATGTAGGCTAGAGCAGATCACGAGTCGCATGTCAACCCTGCAGTCGAGTGCTTTTAACATTCGACTTCAAAGCGACTCTGAGTGCAGGGTAAGCATGCTTTAATCTCGCACTTTCTTCCGTAATTCGTCGCATTAAGATTAAACTATACTTCTACGACATTATGTACGCCTATAGGTAGCGCTTTTTACCGAACAAATACGCTAAAATTTACAATGAAATAAAAAAATGGTTAAAAACAAAAAAAAACGATGTTCAAAGGACTACACCGTATATGCCATTATTCGCGTGTTCAGCGTGTTTAAAAAGAAAATATAGTTTTTTTCGCTCTTTCTCAAGCAAAAAATATTTAATCCCAAAGACATAGCCTTGATAAAATTTGCAAAAAGTTGACACGCAAAAATAGAAATTTGAGAAAGTCAGAAAAAAACAAAACAAGAAAACTTTGCTCATATGCTTTCACATGTAATTTTGTTATTCTTTGTATTTTGACATCGACAGTATTTACGTTAAAATAGAACAGATAAATTTGAAAAAGCCCAGAGCTCAAAATCGGCGAAATAGCATAACTTTTATAAAAAAAAACTTTAAACTTATGATATGGCTTAAGTAATGAAACTTTGTTTTCTGCATAAAACATGGACTAAATTGAAAAGTTTGAGAAAAAACTTTCTGGTCATTGCTTTGCTTTATAATATGTATACGCCATAAATATTTCAAACATATTTCAAAGAATTACATAGAGAGTGTACTGTTATCGTGATAAATGTACACAACTTTAGTTTAAACACTAATTTTGCTGACGGCGTCTTGTAATGACTGACACATTGAAAACGGCAAAATCACAAAAAGGTTTCAGCTCCACGAGAGGCCACGAATACAAAATTCTAAAAGCACTTTTTCAATAGTTTTGTAGGTCTGTTTTTAGTTAAACGTGTCATTAATCTTTAAAATAACGTGTATGCTAGGCAAATTGATTTTCGTTTTTAAGGTTAAAACGTTACTACAAAATGAATCATTTTTTTCGAATGCATTGCTTTTCACCGTTTCGCGCTCAATGTTTATGGTATGTTTTGTTTCATAATTTTTCAAGACAACTTCATGTATACGTGCTGTTTGGTCAATCGTGCCTCAGTAGTCAGTATTGCTTTATTGGAATGTATTTTGTATAGCTGACCTATTCTTTCCGTGGCGTAGACAAGGAAAGCCCGGTGGGGGCAGGTCCCCAATCCACTAAACAAAAACATAAGCATACGTTTAAACTGCATTAAATTTGCCAATTTGATCAGTTTATTCTTGGGAAAATAATTAAAACTGTTGACACGTTGCCACCAGATCTCATTTTTTAAAACCGAAATGCACCAAATTTGACTTCGGCGGTTCTTTGCCCCAGACCTCGTTGGGGGAGCTCGCAGCGCTCCCCCAAACATATACCTGGATTTCAGAGGATCTTCTAAGGGAAGGGAGAGGAGGAAAAGAGGGAAAAACAAATGCGGAAAAGCGTAAAAGGAGAGAGAGAAAAAAAGGAGAGAGATGAAAGGGGAAAGGGGAGACACGCAAGGAAAGGGAAGAAGAAGGAAAGAAACGCGAGACCCCTTTCAATTAAAATTACGCACAAAGCCAGGTATTCTTTGGTAATAAATGATGACGGTGGTGGTAATAATATACGCTGCAGTGTATAAAAACATCCCCAAAATTTTCGTTCTAACTTTCAGAAGAAATATTACCAGATTTTTACGCGCGATAGCAGAATGCTTCGCGCGTCTTAGCCATGGCCTGGACGTCCGTCCGTCCGTCTGTTTGTCTGTCTGTCCGTCCGGCAAACCCTGGCACTGTATTAAAATAATGCAAGCTAAGATCATGAAATTTTTTACTGTGGGCTGCCACGGAAGTCTAGTTTTTCGTGATAAAATTTCGTGCCCGTGGGTGCGGGGGTTCCCCTCGAACGAGGGCGTCAAAAAGGGGTACCCTTTATAAGGACGTCATTTTGCCGTTATTGGCTCGTATAGCGCGAAAACTGTTGCAGATAGACATACATGCTGCTTATCATAACAAGCACTGGTGACAGGCTTTTTTAGATTTATCAACATTGATGACCTTAAACGACCTTGAACCCTTCCAAAAGAGGGTTTTTAATGATTTTTTTTGCATTTTCTGCATGCAGCGCACAATTCAACACTAAATTGCGACAAAATGGCTGGAGATAGACCAAGACAACCTGCATATGAAGTTCTCAGCATTAAACCTATATTTTAGCAGTTTAAGTCCCGACCCCTTATGTTTAAAGAGACCGGCGCAAGCGGGCGTCAAAGACAATTATCTCGTGTAGCGTGAAAACGGTTGCAGATAGGCCCAGGCATGCTGCTTATCATAACAAGCAATAGTGGCAAGCTTTTTATTGGTATCAACGTCGATGACCTTGAACCTTTAAAATAGGGATTTTAGTGATTTTTTTGCGATTTCCGGCTGCAACACACATTTTAAGAGTAAATTGCGCCGAAATGGCAGAAGATGGACCTGGACAACCTGCGTATGACATTTTTAGCATAGAACGTACATTTTTAAAAATCTAAGTTTCGATCTTTTAAATTCAAGGAGTCTTTAGTACGGAGGCCTCAAATTAAAATACTCTTTCAAGATGCATTAATATCTTATTGTTTTAGGCCCAAACTGATTGCCAAAGTGGCAGGACCGCTGCTATCGCGCGTCACGTGAGCTTTGCTCAAATTACTTGTAATATTGTTTAATGTGAATATTTTTGACACAACCGGCCAGCGAATGACCGTTCACGTTCAATTTCACCCAACATTTACTTCTGCAATATTTGGAAAAAACAGAACCGACGAATATGTTGCTGTATTATAATTACTTAGTCAAAAAAAGGTAAAGGTAAAGGTGCCAATATATTTGTATAGCGCATCTCGCGTACACGCCTCTAATGCGCTTTTCGTCACTAACAAGAGCCGCCAGCCGCACGGCCACCGCGTGCAGCCTGCAGACACAGGCTAATGCAGCGGCCGGCTAGGCAGCCCCAGTCAGCTGTACTATGGTCACCACCTTCCGTAACCTATGTAAATGGGTTACTACTCATTTAACCGACCCCGGAGGGATGGCAGACTGAGTTGGCTTTGTATATTTCGTATATTTCGCTTCTTCTGATTTTTCTAGGTAGTGCAAAACAGACGTTGGGTGAGTAGAAAACTGAATAACCATTTGATGGATAGTTTTGTCGGAAAATATTCGTACTAAATATTATAAAAGTTAGATAATTTTTCAAGTAACAATCGATAATGCTGGAGATGTTTTGTAACTTTTTGACACACAGTATATATACATGCAGAGTGGGCCAAAAAATGACACCGATTTTGTATGTTTTATAACTTCACCAAATGTTAACCGATTTTCAAAATTCCTTCACTTTCAGAATCAAGAGACAATTTGCAATAAAACTTTTACTATAGATCCCACCAAGTCGCTACACTACCTTGTGAAATGTCAGTGTCTTAAGAGTAACAATTGAAAACAGAATAACTTCTGCAAGAATATATTTTAAGAAATTAACAACAGAACAACGTGTTGTTGTCTCAGTTATTGTCTAAAAATCATGTCTCACATCAAATGTTTAATGTGTCCGCTTTGCTGCTGGACGACACATCCAAGACGGCGACGCCACTGACCAATGGCGCGATTAACCAGACACTGCGGCGGTTTGCCCCACTCAGCGCCTGCTTCAGCTGGTTAACTGTTGTAAATCATCAACATTGATAAGCGATCTGTTGAAAAACATCCCAAACCGGCCAGGACCGACGTTCTAACCACTCGGCTACGTCACCATAGCTTCTGCCAAAAGCTTAAAACCAAACAAAATCTCATGCAACACGTGTCACTATATCGTACATCTGCCGCAGTCCCCAAAGAAACAAACAAAGGATAGGCCTATATCGGCCTAGTCATTGGCGTAGACAAAAAATAGAGTTGGGAAAGGCAGACGGAGGCCCAAAGGGTCTCTCAAAAAGCGTTATAAGCTTCCCAAACGGAATTAAGACCGCAAATGCATTTTTTGCATGAAAAACTCTGGAAATGCCTAAAAATTTCGTTATTTTTACGCCATCGCTGTAAAGCAATAGTGATAAACTCTCGGTCCTATAGTCTCAGAATAGTTTAGAATAGCTTAAGTCATGTTTAGTTGTTGAAATTAGGCCCTACTTATGTGCAATTTACTTACTGTGCGTATCCATTATCAGAAAGCCAGAGGGCGTCTGTGTATAGTCCTGTTGAAACGCATCACGCAAGGAGCACGTTCTATAGGCGTGCATTTGACCCAGAGTCAGCCATCGTAGACAATAAGCTACTGCACTGTGCATAATTCATGCTCGTGAAATCAGCCTGTGGCTCATGGGCTGGCAGGGCTGTATGCCGACAGCCTGTATGTGTTTGAGTAGGCCCTGATAGGGCCTAGAGTAGTGGGCGTAGCACGGGGAACGATCGTTTTCGGTCGGTTATTGGTCGAACAACATTGCAAGCACGCAGCGGCTTGAGGTGAAGGTGAAGGCCGTTCACGGCTCCTCCCGTGATGTGATGGATAGGCCTATTAACTTTGCACTGCGGCCTGCCCGTTATCTTGCCTTTCTGTTCTGTCAGCTCAGCTGGCGAAGGTCAAGGTCAAGGTCCGCGCTTTGCATAGATTTCATTCCACACTGCACGTTTAGCTTAATTGATGTGCTGGACCTGCTGGTTAAAGACCCCGCTAACATGATTGCAGTGGCGTAGACAGGGGGGCAGCCCTTAATTCCCCCAATCCTCCAGACAAAACATAAGCATATACGTTTATACACGAAATTTGCCAATTTTGTCAGTTATTGCCACCAGATCTCATCTTTTAAAGCTAAAATGCATAAAATTCGATTTCGGCTGGGGCTCCGCCTTATACCCCGCTCACAGCGCTCTCCGGACCCCATAGCTGGATTCTAGGAGGTCCTACTTCTAAGGAAAGGGAGGGGAGAAGAAAGGAGGACAGGGAAAGATAAAAAATTAAAAAGGAAAAGGGGAAAGGGGAAAGGGAAAGGGAGGGGGAGACGAGGCTTACCCAATTGAAATTTCTGGCTACGCCACTGCATGGTTGCATACTAGTCCTCCAGGCGATGAAGCGCCGAACGCAAATACCAGAGTTCAATAGGTATACATTGACTTTCAGTTTAACGATCTAGAGGCTACAGAACTGCAGGCATGCAAGCAAACGCCTATAATAGGCCTACTATAGTATATCTCAGCAAAAAGTTTAGCTTTCGCTAGAGAGGGCCGACCGTACGCAGGTGACGAAAGGCCAGCAAATAATTTTCGTGCCATGTAAAAAGGCTTATAGAGAGCCTGTTTTTGACTTCCTATTAGTGCTCAATATGAACCCTACCCTTATCTCTCACCGTTTCCGAAATGCTACCTACCGTTTAGCCACAGTAACGCGTACTGACTTCTAAGGTTATCCAAGGTCAATGATTTTCATCTCATCTGAAAGAGCTTATGCAACTTCCTATTAGTAATTATTAGCAAACTTGGCTCTATATCTCTGAGACGACCAGTTTTCGGATAAATAATGCAATACTATGCACGCACACACAGTGGGTACCATTCTGCAGGGGCTTCTATCCACTTGCGCCCAGTGAAAAATAGGGGAAACGTTTTGTTAAGGGTGTATGCAAAATTGCTACCATGCATCAAAAGCGCTGTTTTTAGTTCAGAATGCACCACAAACCGTTTGGCGACATGGGCTCTGCTCAGATCCGGAGGACGTGCATGGGGTAGAAAGGAAAGATAGGAAAAAGAAACATGAACTTGAGTTCGGTTTAGGCACAGAAGCCACTGTCACCCTGAAAAATTCTGGAGAGGCACATCACTGGCGCAGCCATATGGGGGCACTGGAGGCATGCACGTACCCCTTCCCTAGAAACCTACTCAGTTACTCAAAATAGTGTCAAAAAATGCACCAAAACACTTTATTTTTACACCCAAAAAAATTCAAATTTTTCTGGGGAAGGAGCACAGCATCCTCCCCAAACCTTTTTTCTGGTAAGGAAGGGACATTGCTCCCCACGTCCCACCTTAAAGTGCTCCCACTACATTTGGATCCCGGTTATACGCCACTGAGGCATGCACATATTGTCAGCCTCAACCAGCAGTAAAAAGTCATGTCCCTGGGGCCGTCGGTTCGGGCACTTGGCAGATGCCACACACGCCGCAGAGGTCGGCGCCGTGCACGTCCCTGATAAGCGCTAGTCGGCAGACTTCGTGCAGTCCAAATTCCACTTCAGGAACTCCGTGAACGTCATGCAGACTTTCGTGCGATCGCTTTTTCTCTGGCAGATCCGACTCCATATGAGCCGCCGCGTCCAGAGCTTCTGCACAGTGTAAACAAAAAGCCTAGTTGTCGCTAGCATAGCCGACCGTACTGGTTGTCAGTGAACTTCAAGGTCATCCAAGGTCGATGATTTTCATTTTATCTCGAAGACCGTAAGCCTATGCCACTTTTTGATTATGATTAATAGTAACTTTGGCCGAATCTCTCACCGTTTCCGCGATATGGCCAGTTTTCCATTGAATTTTCTACCGCTTCCATTCAACCCTAATTTTGAAAATGTTTTCCATGCCCTAGATCGCTGAAATTTTGCATGCCTAGGTTTAAGACACATAGCTAATTAGTAGTGTAAAAATTTTTTCTTAAGATTTACTCGTTTGCCAAGGTACATCCGTTACATACAGACAGGCAAACGACAGACGGACGACAAGCATGTCAATAGCTCGACTGTTATACTTGTGTACGATCGGCTAATAAAAATTATAATATATGACAACTAAATCATTTTTGTAGCTCAGTTAAACGCCTCTTCTATATCACTAGCGTAGATAACAGAACCCATGGCCCCAATGTTCCAGACAAAACAAACAAACGTTTGAACTGCAAAAAATCTGGTCAGTTGATTTTTAGGAAACTAATTAAAATGGCTGTCCTGTATAATAATAATGTAGTAAAAAAAGTTTTTTTTAATGTGTATCGTTTTTAATGACTTCTGATCTGGAACCGAAATCGGGCGCAGATTTCCCTTATTTTCGGGCTCAGATTTTCCACAATCTCAAGCTTAAGTTCCCCTTACTTTTTTGACTGAAGTCACCCCCTGACTTTGGTATACTTTTTCTTTTCAGGGGGATTTTTTTTGTTAAAGGTGTAGGCCTACACTAAATGATAGAAGAAAAGTAAAAATAGAAAACAAAGTTTTGTTAAAAGTGTTTATTGCGCAATAAAAAATCTTGTTAAGGTGGTATAGGTTGCCCAGTGAAAAATAAAGGAAAAGTTTTAATCTACACCCTTTAAAACTCCCTCTTCCTATTTATTACTGGGCCAAGATGGCCCACTTGCAGGTATAAAGATAGAAGCCACTGTCGTTTTGCACTTGTCTTGGGAATTAGTTTCATTGTCTATTAGCCTATATATATTTTAATTACAGTTCAACAATAGGCTTAAGTGATGTATGCAGCAAATTTTTTTTGTGGATCACTCAGTGTTTCGACCGAGTTTACCGCCTCTGCATAAAACCATCGACTGACTTTACCGAAATCGAGTTTTCTTCTATAGAGCGACTTTATTTAAACCGAGTTTACCTCGACCTAGTTTACCGGCTCCCTATAGCTTCTGTCTTATAGATATTAAATAATGTGTTAAATAACAGTATTATTATACCTCATTCTACTTTTGACTATCTTTTAGTCCGACGATGCTGTGTTGCAAAATAAAATATTTTATAGCGTCTGCGAACTAACTGCAAGCTAACATTTCAAAAAGAGTTACAAAAATCACACTTATAGCAACCTTAGCTCTATCTCTCATCGTTTCTGAGATACAGCTAGTTTTCTGTTAAAAACGCACATTTTTTCTACCCCCGCCATTAAACCCTAAATTTGAAAATGTTTCACTTCACAGCATCGGCCAAATTTTGCACGTTTAGGCTACTTTTTTCAAGATTAATTATTATTCGTGTACAATGTTTTCTTTACCTACCGCGGTTAGCCAGAGTACTTTCGTTATAAACGGAGGACAGACAACTCGTACCAAAAAGCCAGACTTTTAAGCTTCACACAGCTTTATAAAGGCCAAATCGTACCGATAACGATATCGGCTAAATACGTGTAGAATGTAACACTAATTAATAATACGCTGATCCAATGAAATGAAAACATCGCTTTGAAGTAGTTTTCAGGGAAATTTATTTCGACTGGGAATCCGCCCCACACCCTATTGTGGAAGCTTATAGACTTGTCGTTTTGGCTATTTGATTGTTTTTTAGACAATGCATGGTTTAATTGGTCTGACAAAACCAAGTCGCAACGGTTTACGTAACTGTTATAAATTTTAACTTTTTATTATGACATCTGATGGCAACAGTTTTGATTATTTCCCCGAAAATCATCTAAACAAATTTACTGGAACTTATAGCGCAAAGCTTCTAAAATTGGATTCTAATTGGCCTACGTCTTAAGCTGGCCTTGTATACATAATTACACAAAACAAAACTAAAAAAAATAGTTTATCTGCAATGAATTGATCAAGTGTAAAAACTTGTTTAGGCTAATTTAAAATTAAAATGTCTATATATGCACAGCAAAAGCTGGAAGGTAAACAGGCACATCTGCATTAGATCCGTATCCGTCGTCTGGCAGTTGCAAACTGGTGTCTGGCTGGGTTATGACGTAAGGTATGACAGTGTAATAAAATAGTTAAAATATGCTCCAATCACACAGTCTTCAAAAACACAATATATGGCACAGAACTTTAAGCTTTGTATTATACTGCACGATCTGACTATTAATAAACAAAACGACGAAACAAAAAAAATTGATAATTAATACAATGCATAACTAAACACAAGCACTGCACTGCAGTCAACAAATTAACTAAATTAAAACAAAAACTTTTAGAAAAAAATTTATAACAGTGTAATCTAAACAATTTAAATGTTACTAAACATGACCGAATAAATAACAGAGTAGGAAAACTTATCAAGCGTTTGAATAAAATAATAATAATTATATGATATTTATGCAGATTTGCGTAACCCCATAGTGCATGCAAAACTGTGAGAAACAATAATACGAGCATTAACCTGTATACGCATCCACCATCTTCTTCAAAAGGCAGTGCGATTTCTTCGTTTTCTGCATGTAATAGAAACATACATTTATTATAAGTTTAAATTTAGGCTAAGACCGTGTCATAGCGGAACCGCTGCAGAAATAGCGGCAGCCGAGCAACTGACGACCTCAATCGTAGCAAGTAAAGTATCACGGATCTGCCAGTCGGCCAACTGGCACCTCGAGCCTAGCAAGCAGCAGGCATGGCTATCACGTATTACTAGTATAAACAAATTTTTTGCTTGCCTGTAGAAACCACAAATTTACCACCCATATTAATTGAATCTCAAGCCCTAAACCCTACACCATAATATTCACGCGAATTCTAGTCAGTAACGCGTATACTGTATTTATGTCTTTTTGATTGGTTAGATAGCCTATAGGCTATTTGACCGGCTGCCGGTCAAAGGCTATTTGACCGGCTGCCGGTCAAAGGCTATTTGACCGGCTGTCGGTCAAATAGTCAGTGCGTTAGATTTATCTCCGGGCTAGGGTGTGTGTGTGTGCGTATAAATCCACGCGTAGTTTGTTTGGCGTGCATGTATAATATATAAGTTATCGTTATAACACACGGGCAGTGTGGTTCCAAAGTAACTTAGTAAGCCAGCAAGTTTCTAAATTCTTTTGCAGGTAGGCCTATATTTTTGCTGTCGAATATGAAAGTAAAAATGTATACATGGACCGGCATGCACTGCAAACGTGACCACGCAAAATAAACACTTCTCCATGTGTATCAGTCTCGGAATAGGCAAAGACAGTATGCATATATTGTGCTTTATCATAAATTTGTTCTACATTTTTCTGACAAAAAATCATATCGAGGAGAAAAAGTAGGCTAAACAGCGGGAAAAATCGCTTCATTGCTACGATACTGTTCTGTACTGCATGCAGAAAGTTTCGTAAGGCTTAAATCAGCGCCGATCGGTACCACAACACTTTCATTCCGGACAAGTTGGAGAGCTGGAAAAGATACCTGACATGTCCTTTTCTCCAGCTTACCAGGCAAAGTCTGCGGCTCGTCGATCTGCTTCGCCTTCTTATTTACGACTGTATGCCTGTGATGCCTTTTTTAATGCTGAATGCACGGTTATGCATGACGTTAGACAATGTATTGACACAAATAGACAATATTGAATTAAATTCCTTTTCTGTCACCATTTTTGTTTATACAATTTATCGCTGATTTCCCCTGGCAAACATTAACAATAACAGCATGCCGTTAAAAACGAGTAGGTCTACAGGGTGGCCCAAAAATAGTAAGCTGTTGTACTTTGTTCACAATTTCCACTCTGATACTTTAAAAAATACCACTAGATCTTCCGCCCGTCTGTAGATATTGTTTGTTGTCGGATGTTTATGTTTTACAAGATAGTGTAACGACACAACAGGTGTGGTGTGCATGCCACTGAGTATAAAGCAAATTTCTTAGAGCGTCTACTGGTGTAAAAATGTAAAAAAAATATGAATGGAGTACAATAGCTTAGTTTTTGGGTCACCCTGTATAGACGTTATAATGTCTGATAATACGAACCTTGACAATGGCGCGAATCTTTTTACGAGCGGCCAGATTGAGTGGTAGATCGTCAACGACCAGGTACTGACCGGGTGACACGTGCCTGACAGGCATGTAGAACATCATGCCTTCTGGAACGCCGTACGAGACTTCGCATGCATATATGTACACACACTGATCGTAGAGTATTGCTGCATTTATATGCATCATACAGCGTGAACCAGAAAAAAAACGGCACAAAGTTTACGGCAATAATATCGAATCGAAAGTCGGCGAAGTTCCGCACTTTCTAACTGCAGCTTATTCAACCAATAATTTTGCAAACACTGCAGGCCTTTTCGATAAATAAGCAAGTTCTTGTGGCTTGGTGGTGTATCGTCAGTGTGCGGACTAGTGACCGCGAGGTCGCTGGTTCGACTTTTGCCCGGTGCACTGTCAGGTAACGACTGTGGGCAAGTTGTTCACACACACGGTCTGTCACAAAGCAGTATAATTTGGTACCGGTCAAAGAGGGGCGGCATGGGCGGCGTTAGAGGGGTACAGGAGTGGGGGCCATTGCCCTTGCCCTTCCGGCTGCCCCTCCAGAAGAAATTTTGATGGTGATAAAATGTCCTCTGGTAACCATACACATGCATGCCAATGTGTGACTTACTAAACGTCATTTTGCGAGACAACACAAACATCTGTGACTTTTTCCGTTTCCAAAGATCAAATTTGCTTTTTCCATTGAACGTTCAAAAGCTAAGTTAAAAGTTAAAGCTGGTGGTGTTATAGCTCTTAATGGAAGCTCATTTCAAAGCTACGGAGCGTCACCTGCCGTATGGGATTCCACAGTGTTACCTGCCACCCGACAAAGGTGAACGCGCCCCGCCTTAACCCCAGCCAGATAGGCCGGTACTCGATTTACCTACCCCGGAGAGGTGGAATTAAGTAAGGCTGAGTTGACCTAGGTGGCTGATTAAATACCGAGATGGTTTACCTGCCCGCAGGCATGTCGCCCATCGCAGTACTAACCCGACCCGGCGTAGAGTTAACTTCGTTGATCGAATCAAACGCGTTACCGATTATACCCCTGCAGTCGCACCGAGGCTGCGACCGTAGGCCTACTGCGACCAGTTTTCGGACCAAATCGTAGTAAGGCCCCATGGTATACGGTCGCAGTGCGGTCGTGGTCGGTCGCACTGGTCGCCATACGGTTGCTGGAGGTCGCTGAGGAATTTTAAACTGTTCAAAATTCCTTGCGGCGACTTTTCGATCGCAGTGCGATCGGTGTCCTGTCGGTCTGCATGCGCAGGCACAGCTCGTATATTGTGGTCGCAGTACGATCGTCCATGGTCGCGCTGCTATATACTCAGTCGGTATACTCGATCTGCGGTCGCACGAGTGTACTGTGACTGCACTGCGACTATGCGGTCCGTACTGCGACCACAAAACGAGCGAACTGCGACAATGTGCGACCGTACTGCGAACGCGGTCGCAGTTGGTCTCCTTAAGTCGCTGTACAGTCGCAGTAAACTCGCTGTATTAGTATAGTCGAACGTTTCGCATTTCGAGTACAGCGCAAAAACACTGCTATCCGTTGCGATCTATGTTCCGGTGTGACCGCAAGACGGCGATTGAGCGGCGACCACGCTGCGACTTACGGCGACCGTCGGCGATTTGAAGTCGCCGTGGTCGCCGTAAGTCGCAACTCGGTGTGACTGCTTGGGGTGAGCCACGCCACCAACCCCGTGTTTTAGCTCCAGGGAGTTCACCCCTGCAGGGCTCCTGACCAGGGGCTCTATACCCCTGGACCCCGTATCGTCTTTTTGTAGCACGCAACAACTCATTATAAAAGATCGGCATTTGGCCCACGCACAAAAAAAGTCTTACCCCCTGTGCCATGGCCCTTGTCCCCCGTTGCCCCTCCATAGCTTCATATTCCTATAGCGTCGTCCATAGAATTAAGTCAACTTCTGGCCTGGTGGAAAGTAATGGCAGCCTTATACCACCGGGATTACCTACGTCATTGGCGGGCTGACTGCATGCATGCCTAAAACCGAAATTAGCTCCGGGCCTTGCGCTCGTATATATCGAGTATGGGTTACTTTTGCCTTTTAATTTCTTTTTAAACATTCTGGTGAAAATTGCACGACTCTGTGACGAACAGTTGCAAAATTTAGTGCCATAAACTATATGTGCCGTTTTTTTCCTGGCCCACTTGATTTCGGATAGGACTAATGTATATGCAGCAACAGAACATTCAGCATCTTTGTAAAAATCCAATTAAACAAGAAACGAAAAAAGTAAAAAAAACAACATAAAAAGGGAGATGAGATAAGACGATAAAACATAACGAAAGTACAGACAGATGAAAAAAAACCCTGCTAAATATGTTAAACAGTTCAAATGGTTTGACATTCCAGACAGTGATTGAAATAAATATATAAGTAAGTATAAGCCACAAGTAACAAGAAAAGCCCAGCTAACGCAAAGGGGAGCGCGCAACAGCGATGCATGTTTGAAAGCGAAGTAAAACAAAAATTTTTACAGTCGGGGCGCCAGACGACTGGCGGCTAATTATCTACAGTGTTTTACTTGTACTCACCAGAGGGCGTGACCTGTCTTGCTCTGCCAATGTCGTATCAGCTGCAAATCGCAAATTTTCCTTATCCCCTCTTATTTAGCGCCTTCGTTTGGGGTGACTCCTTTCGAATTTATGGAAAAACTTTATACGGTTCCTGAAACTAGTGTCTTCCAAGAAGCCGACGGTGAAGATTTGGTGATCGTAGCTTGCACCGTTTTTGACTGATCCACCCATGTGACAGACAGACAAACAGACAGACGGACGGACAGAATTGCGATGGCTAAGACGTGCTACAGCAGTAGCTGCTGTTGCGCGTAAAAACGCGTATATAAGAGTGACGAATAACTGAAATAAATTTAACTGACTCGTTTTAGTCATTGACAAACTGACCAATGGATACCCTACAAACATTACTATACAAACTTTGATCCTCTGGCTCTCCAAGAACTGGAGGCGCCGGCCAAGATGTCCATGTCACACCTGGCTAGGGACCCTAGAAGCTGACCTTTAGCCACTCAACATACTCGCTAAACTAAGCATGGCAACGGGGGCGCTAAAAATGCAAGACCGGAAAAATGCACATAAAAATGGACAAAAGTGCAGAACTGAAAAATGCATGCACTTTCGTCCGTGTCATTTTTCAGTCCTGCATTTTCAGGCGACCCGTGGCGGATGATGGCGTCAGCTCCTATATAGAAACGGCCAGTGGCTTCCATCCTCTCAAATCTTAAATCAAAATCGAGCTTAAGTTCCTCCTCCCATCGCTTTCGAGCTTAATTTCTTCCCCTTCGGGCTTGTTTTTTCTCTTTGAAGACAAGTTTTGTTAAGGATGTAAATTGTCCGGTAAAAAATAGGGAGAAAAGTTGAGTTAAGAGTTAGATCTGAGTGAGTGAGTGAGTAGGGTTTAACGTCCCCCCCGACACAGTATAGATCATTTCTGGGACGGCCTGTCTAGGCAGAATTCACACAAACACATAATAATGAAACGGTACATTTAAACTTTACAATAAACAGAAAGTTTAACCTTCACAGAAACACAAAACACAAAAATGAGCTTAACCGAAAATTGTAAGAACTCCATTATATGCGTGCATATGTAACTAACGTAATTTCTAATAAGCTTAATCTTCCCTGTTATCCTCCAGACAGTCATCAATGTGATAACGCTGTCTATTGGAGGACAGGGAGAGAGTTATAGATCTAATGCAGATTGCAAATCTACACCTTTAACGAAACTTTCGCTTCGCCCCCCCCCTTTCACTGGACGCAAGCTGTGCCCATCAAATAAAAAGTTTAAAAAAGTGGTATTATAGCTTTTAATGAAAGCCAATCCCAGAGCTACGGAGTGTCAACTGCCGTATGGGATCACACAGTGTTACCTGCCACCCGACACAGGTGAATGCGCCCCGCCTTAACTCCAGCCAGATATAGGCTGGTACTCGATTTACCTACCCCATGGAAAGCTGAGTTGATTTAAGCGGCTGGTTACATGCCGAAATGGCAGTCACCCATCCAAGTTCTAACCCGGCCCAGCGTACAGTAACTTCGTTGATCGAATGAAACGCGTTACCGGTACGCCATGCCACCAACCAGGGATAAAAGCCCCTAAAACGGCTATAGGCTCCAGTTCCGGGCATGCCTGTGATGACGACGATGATGATGATGTATGCAGGCTACATGTAGGCTACATGTACCTTTAGATCTAAGGCCAAGTGAGGTGATGCCGACGCGTCTGTTACCTCGGCAGAAATCACGCAGCGTGTCGGCGATGAAACAGCTCGCTGACAGCACGGCGCCATGACGCAGTGCTGACCTCTCGCTCCGCACTCGCTCACTCATCTGTAAGTAAAGTTATAACTTAGGGTGTCTGGACCACAGCAGGTGGTCCGTTAATCCCTTTTCAGCAATTCCATAACCCTAGCTCGTACTGTTCTGCGACCCTAAAACCAGAAATAAATGACTCATAGCCTTAGCCTATACTAGGCGCTGTAACACTCTCAGCCCTCGGAACACATATGGAACACATGGACGCGTCCGTATGTGTTTCTAACTAGAACGCAAGCATTCTGCCACAGACCATTAGCATTCTGTATGTGTTCTCATGATGAACGCTTGCGTTCTAAACTATAGGAGTGGACGCCTTCAGAACGCATGCGTTCAATAGCGCAGGGTAGCTCGGCCCCAGTGGAAACACGTGCGGAACACTGACATTCTGCTACACAGTAGACCCAATGGGTCTAAATACACTTTAGGCCTAATACTTGTATAACACTGAGGTCAAATTGCGTAATATCATTAATATTCAAAAAGCTTACTTTTTCTACATAGGCACTAAGACAAAAAATACAAACAACGATAATAGCGTTTTATATTTTAAGTGCAGGAAGACGAAATGCAATATGTCATGGAATACATTCATCGAATATTGTGGGCCTAATTAGCATCCCGTCCGAATAGCAGGCAAAATAAGAAATATACAAGCGACAACACTTGTAGAGTATATAGGCTAGTGAACTTTTTGGGCTGTTCTAGCTATGAAATACGACATGCTGTTGGAAAGCATTACATCGACACAAATTATCCAACAGACGGGTAAGAATTCTAATTTGACATTTAGCTTATAATGTCTGATTTTCACGTACGACCGCACGGGCGTCAAAATAGTGTACAGGTAAAACATTTTAATATCGGTTATAGTATACAGTTGTAGACCCTACAGTTATGACAAGATCGTTTAGTTTAGGCTAGGAGCCTACTAATAATTCCATCTATGGATAACAGGCCTAGACCTATAGTTTAGATTGTGTGTTTTTTCTATGGCTATAATAATGCATATTGATGACAAGTTTAATAAAATGAATGAAGCTGAGACTCAGTCAAACAGTCATGCAGACTTGTTTACTTGTGTGAGACGGCTTCTGTAGAGCGGTTTTTGTAGAATTTTCCTCGATTTTATTACAGCGATATTATCCGAACAGAACTCAGAAAACGAAGTGCGTCAATCAACTGTCAGAAAACCTGGTAGCCTAGGAGTGACGTCAGGAGGCGTAGATTTCTCGGGCCTAACTGAACTTAGGTCATAGCGATTTCCTGGCTACAGGCTGTAGCCCCAAAATGTAAACACTCTTAGGCTCCACCTCCAGGCCAACACGAGACTCAGGGGATGCCTTTTAAGGAGCTACAATACCGTTCGTAGCCTTAGCCTACTGCTACTCTATATCGTTATGCGATCCAGATAGAGAATTTAGTATTTGTATATTAACTTAACGTGAACACCCCAATTTTCAGCTAAACTACTGAATCGGAACTGCTATAGGCTTTCGCGCGTCTCGTGAGCATTAGCTCAAATTTCTTGTTAAATATGACATCTGATGGCAACAATCGTAGTTTTTTTTCCTGAAAATAAACTGACCAAATTTAATGCATTTTAAACGTGTGATTACGCCTTGTCTGAAGATTGGAAAGCTCGGCATTTTGGGTCCCGCTTGTCTGCGCCATTGTTCCCGCTTCGCCTACTTTTTCCACAGCAGCCGCCGCGGCCAATTAAAGTCTGAATATTATGGACCTGTTTCAGCATCTGATCTTCACTGAGCCATGGGTTGGAACGACCGGTGACGATGCTGTGAAATGGTTTCCAGGATTCGATCGGACCGTCGATCGCCTTATGTCTCGTGTCATGTATCTGAGCCTGCACAACAAAACCGATAACACGCAAGTTAAAATATACACCGTGGGCCATAAAAACACGCCACTTTACTTTTGTCAATATCTTCGCCAATTATTGACCAATTTTCAAAATTCTGTCACTGGTACATTCTGTGGAAAATTAGCAATAAGTGATTATTGAATATTTTGCCACACATTAACTGTGTCGCTACACTACCTTGTGAAATATAAATGCGAGAAAAAGTAGCAATCACAGATAACAAGCGTGTTGGTAAACAAAATACACTTCTGACCAAAAATGCAGTGAATGATCTGTACGATGCTACACTTTGTTAGATCTGCTTTTTAGATATCTGGCATGCTAGATGATATGTTTGCTTCTGGTTTTTGTGGTTTAGCAAACCTACCATTTCATCCACAGTAATCACGTTCTCTTTAGTACATGTATGCTTCAGTCTGCTGGTTTAATGCCTTTGGTCAACGCTGCGTGTTTCCGAAATCTTTTAAATAGCATTCCCACTCTTTCCCCTTTGCAGTTTATCTTCAAAAATTCTGCGAGTATTCTCCGAAAACTGTATTTTTTGAACCGGTACAAGTTTTTAATTAGAGCCTTGTCTCCACTGCTAAATGGCACATTACATCACCGGTATATCGTCAGTGCACTAAAAATTATTATTTACGACAATATCATCATCCGCTTTTGTTTACAAACATCAGAAGTGTATGTAAAGCTAAACACAATTTATTTTTTGTATAAAAATTAATATAAATTGTTTCAGAAAAATTTTTTTTGCATATATATTATAATGATTTTAATGATTTAAAAAAAAAAAATTATGTTTCACATGGTAGTGTAGTAACACATTTACGGTGTGGTGGGATCTATAATAATTAAATTATCGCAAATTATCGCAAATTGTCTGCAGATTGTGCCCGCGAAAGAATTTTGAAAATCGGTCAATAATTGACGAAGGTATATGGACAAAAGTAAAGTGGCACGTTTTTGGCCCACCCTGTATACATTGCACCGTAGCTTGAAATAATGAAAATCACCAAAACTTTTTATTTTCAGGGTTTAAGGTCGTTATAGGTCATCGATGTTAGTATATCAGATCTGAAAAGCTTGTTATAACAACCAGCAAGTCTGTGTTGTGTTCATCTGCAACCGTTTTTATATATACGCTAGACGAGTAGATACGGAAAAAATAACAATTTTGTGAGGGGGTATTTTTTACGCCCTCGTTTGAAAGAATTCCCCTCAACCAGCGGCAAAAAATTTTGTCGCAAAAAACCGGAGTCTTTTTGGTAGCTCTCAGTGAAAATTTCGTGATCCCATATATAGTTCTGCCGTTTTGACAGAGCTGCAGGTTGTGACAGACGGACAGAGACAGACGCCTCTACGATGAGCAAGACGCGTTTACCATGTCTGACGCGCGTAAAAAATCAATCAGCGATCCCAAATCTTTGCCAAGAATGATGCTGCCATCTTGGGAATGCAAAAGACAAGCCGATACATCTGCAATCTCAGTCAGGGGTTAATGGGGTTAAAGACAGTATGGACGCACAAACTCGATCGAGGTAAACTCCATCTAGATATGTAAAGTCGGTCGATGTTTGTTCAGAAACGCTATCAACTGGTCTTCTAACGGTAAAAGAATCCCAGATGAACACAATCCATAAAGAACTGGACTGCCAAGAAAATAAGCTTATAAGGCCAATCGTTTACATTTTGCTATACAAAATTTCATCAAAATCTAATTTTTGATAGCTAACAAAACAAGAAATTTGAGCTAATGCTCACGGGACGCGCGAAAGCCTATAACAATTCTTGCCCGGCCTAGGCCTTATCTCGCACCGTTACCGAGATACAGGGACTTATTGACCAAAATCGCAAATTTTGCCTACCCCCTCTCATTTAGCGCCCTAGTTCGGAGTGACCCTTCGAATTTATGGAAAAGCTTTACGGTTCCTGAAACTATAGTCTTCCGGGCAGCCGACGGTGAAGATTTGGTGATCCTAGCTTAGACCGTTTTTACCGATCCACTCGTGCATGTGACAGACAGACAGACGGACGGACGGACAGAATTGCGATGGCTAACACGTGCTGAAAGCAGTAGCTGCTTTCGCGCGTAAAAATGGACCGATCTATATACAGAATGCGAAAAAAACATAGACCTAATTATTATGATCCTTTTCTTGTTTTCGCAGGGGCAGATAAGGATGATACCGGTATGCCTGAATATGAGCGGCAGGCTTGCCGTGGATATGAAATTTGCCATCCATATCCATATCCATATCCACAGATTTTCCGTGGATATCCATGGATATATCCATGGATATCCATGAATATATCCATATCCACAGACGCC
>Ga0056128_1003223_pt1 | contig 19897 bp, 20 predicted proteins | sample WorMetLIZISLAND2_FD_71113 | JGI IMG/M metagenome (GOLD analysis project Ga0056128, IMG submission 71113) | Marine gutless worms symbiont microbial communities from Max Planck institute for Marine Microbiology, Germany - Olavius geniculatus... ... | reverse complement strand
CCTGCAAACATACAACCAAACATCTGACCTTCACTGAAACTAAAACAAATAATTAAAAGTTTCACTAAAGCAAATGGACCATCACCGCACCCTGGAAGTTGGAACATGTGCCAGAAAATGGCTATTTATGTGTTTTACAACAATTTGGCAAAATCAGGCCAATTCAAGTAATTCTTTCACCACTATGCTGAATAAGCTCTAGCTCATCAGATACGAAATGAATTTTTCTGTCTAACCAGACAAATTTCTGGAAATACGTCTTGATAGCAAACCATATTATACTGTGCTGAACCAGCCGCCTGATAAATGAGAGCAAGTATTCGTAAGGCCTATCCTAATTATCTGACTTGATATCAAATGCATAATACTGCACTGTATACACAATGCATAAGTTATGCAATGCACCACACGATGAGTCTATTCACAACAGAGCTAGAAGTAAAATCTGGACATAAAACATAAAATATTGGCGTGTGCATATAGACAAATCTGCGAGTTGAAGACAGTACGCCTACAAAAATGGACTAACAAAAATGTCTAATAAATACACACACAAATAATTGTGTGCTTGTAATGATTTCGCCACGTTGCGGCGTACTGGAAATTGTCGGCGCGAGTAGTGAGTGAGTGAGTGAGCAGTTTCTTAACGAAACATCAGCACATTTAACATTTACATTGCCATTCAAGTACTGTATAACGGAAAAAAGAAAATTAGAGAAATAGAGACTATTAAAGATAAGCTTGAAATTATTTGGTAAAAAGAAATATCCCTTAAAAAGGCTACAATAAAGCGTTTTTTAAATAATTTAATAGTTTCAACTGTCGGCACTACTACTATTATCGCTGTCACCATTGCGCTCACACACAGCTACGGGCTACGGAAATGCACGATGAAGTAGATACCTGCTGATCCGATGACGCCCGGAGTTCCAACTGACCCCGCACTACCAGCACGTCCTTGCGGCCCTGGCTCTCCGCGCTGCCCTACAGACCCAGCCGGCCCAGAGCCACCCGTATCTCCAGTGAATCCGGTGAATCCAACAGCCCCCGGTAGACCCTGGGAGCCTGGATCACCGCGATCTCCCGGAATGCCGATGGCGCCCTGTGGACCGGTGAATCCCGTGCCTCCGCTATCTCCCACCTCTCCGACGAATCCTGTAGCCCCAGGCTGTCCGGTGAACCCAGTTGCACCATCATCACCTGGGAATCCGCTGAAACCTGATGGACCTCTGGGTCCAGTCGCACCAGGCTCTCCCAGCTGACCGGTGTCACCTAAAGTATCAAGCAAAATATTTATGAAAGTAAAACCTGAAGAAACTATATCCCAGATAAGTTATGTAAATTTACCAAATTATAATTTTTTACAATTAGTTATTAGTTATCAGCCTATTTAAAAATATATCAAGATGTTTTCTACTTTTAATAGACTTGAGAAACACTGGCACAAGTCGAGAAGCTGGCAGAACAAATATAATAAACCGAGCTGGAGAAACTTTCACTGTTAATCTATCAAGAATCTGGTCACGTAACACTTTGGCATTATGCTCAGATGTCAAAGTTAAGTAAAAAGTTTTGACTGAAATATCCAGTCTACTAGCACTTAGCTGAAAATGTCTCAACCTGGCCTGGTGACTTTCTCTCACACAAGACACGTTGTGTCACTTTGCGCCTCAGGTTTGTTTTCCTATTCGCATTTATCACTATTCCCACTGATCGCATTACACGCAAGCCTACGACTTTCTACAAACGATTGTCCGCAATGTATTCAACTGAGTTAGCCCAACTGACTACTTTACCCGAGTGGACCAGAATCACCTGGCGTGGTGCATGCCGCCATTTCGATAGGCTGTTATGGTTACGAATAGAGTAAAGGATAGGGTTAGAGTTAGCATTAGGATCAGTGTTAGAGTTAGTTTAGCGTTTTCAATAACTACAGCTTCGTCGTCATCTGAAACAGGTTGTTGGCGGCGGGCTCTCGAAATGGCGGCAGTTGAGAATGGCGGGCCCCCTGGCATTATAGTAGAAAAGTTAGGGTAAGAATTAAGCTCGGTTTAATGGCAAAGTTTCACTGACCAGGTCTGCCGATAAATCCGGTGTCACCAGGTCGACCCTGTAGACCCGGATCACCTCGTCGCCCCGGACTGCCAGATGCACCAGTCGCCCCCGTACTTCCTGCTGCCCCGGTAGCACCTCTCTCGCCAGGGGCGATCGGACCAGGCAGCCCAGGCTGTCCGGCCAATCCTGTGTCACCCTGAGGACCTTGAAGTCCGGTCCCACCCAGCTGTCCCTGGGCTCCGGCCAATCCTGGGCTACCACGCAGTCCTGGTTGACCCTCGCGTCCTTGGACGCCAACCTGTCCTGGCTGTCCAACCGGACCTTGGCTACCGGCGCTACCCTTCTCACCAGCGATGCCTTTCAGACCAGAACTTCCCGTCCACCCTGTACACAACAACGTCCATGTTTTATGAGTTCACCCCGTACAAAACGACGAAGTTAACATTTTTACTTTACTAACAATGATACGGGCCGAGAGGTGCATTAGGTGCCCGCTACAAAATTACCAACCAATAACGTCAATAAACGACGCTAATTTATAAGTCAAATTTTACGCAACCATAGAACGACGTAGCTATCGTTATGACAAATATTAGAGTTAAAAATGACAGTATTGTTGAAAAGTGGCATCAGTAGCAACAAGATAATTTCACGTACGGTGAAACAACTAACAATTGCTACAAAAAAACTAGCAATGAGCTGGTGAAACCAGAAGCAGACCTTGAGCGCCAGGTCGACCAACCGATCCTTGACTACCAGTGTCACCAATCTCTCCACTCTGACCTTTCTGTCCTTGAGATCCTGGCTGGCCAGGCTGGCCAGTGAAACCGGTCGGTCCTCTCTGACCTTGACTTCCAGGTAATCCAGTTGCCCCGGGACCGCCGGGAATGCCGAGTGGTCCTTGCTGTCCTTGTGAACCAGTGGCACCAAGCGGACCGATGACACCGACTGGACCCTCGAGACCAGTTGGACCAACTTCACCTCGGACACCCCGCTGACCGCCTGGACCTTGCTGCCCAGTGAAACCAGTTGCACCTGTAACAGCGTTGAGCAATCAATCAATTAATCCAGCTGACATTCATATGATATACTGATGTATACGTACGAAGTATGTAGCCTATCAATGTGCCATATGCATTGCAATACACGGAGAGTCAGATGAAAATAAAATGCATAACAACAATATGTTTACTTGACAACAAACAGACAATAAAGGTAACAATAGTAGTGACAAGTCGAAAGTGATTTTGCAAAAAGCAATATTGCTTATCATTGCTGCCCGTATGGTGAATCATAAGTGAACAAAAGCAGTTTCCGACTGGGTGAGGGAGAGAGGTTCAACCTCCCAAATCTCCCTTTCTCATGGGGGCCAAGAACCCATCAAACACAATATGTTATATAATCTGGCAACTCACCTACACCTGCTAGATGGCATGTAAATCCGTCTAACAGTTTAAGCAAAGTGCACGAGCGTGACAGACAGACAAATAAACAGACAGACAGATGACAAGTAGACGACAGATGACAGACCACTCTACAGAAAAATAGGTAGCTCTAAGCAAAATCGCTTGTCTTAGAGCGAATTCGCCTAATAATACTAGCAAATATTCACAAGGCCACGGCGAAACAGAGATGAAACTAAAAATTTGGGGCAAAGCCCAACGCGAGTCCACCCGGCACCCTAAGTCCGACTGGGGAAAAATTCAAGGGGGGAGGGGTGAAAGTCCCCCCAGTAACAAAGTCACGTGACACGCACTCAAATGCATTAGAATACGCAAAACGCGCACCGTTGACCTAGAGTGGGTAAACATTAGCTGCGTAATCTCTGGTGTTAGTGGACCAAACTTCACCATTTTTTTTATTTAACACAGTATTAACTGTACTTGATAACGCTTTTTACCGCTTGTCGATATCTCCATTCGTTCCAGAGATATTTGCGGTCAAACTCGAAAGTTGTCGTAAAACGTACTAAATTTTGGACGTTTTTTGCCCTCCCAAATTTTAAGGGGGCGATATTCCCAAAAGTTGCACCCGCGTTATCACCCCCATCTAGCAACATGTCAGGTGGCAAAGTCTCATGAAGCTACACCCCTGGCTCCAAAGTTCTTGCGGCTAATACGCTACATTTTGAGCCGATTTTTGACCCCCCCTTTGAAAAAAGAGGGCCCCCGTCCCCGGTGGGGAGTGCGCTAGTAAGACGGTCATTCTCTAGCGGGTGTAAAAATTTGTGGGCGCAGCACCGCCCGAGGGTCAAAAGATGACCTTCCGAAAAAGTCGATTTGGGTGGGTAAACATTAGCCGCGTAATCTCTGGTGCTGGTGGACTAAACTTTACCAAATTTCTTTTGTTCAACGTGGAATTAACTGTACTTGATAACGCCGTTTACCGCTTGTCGATATTTCTATCCAGTTCAGAGATATTTGCGGTCAAACTCAAAAGTTGTCATAAAACGTACTAAATTTTGCACGTTTTTTGCACTCCCAAATTTTAAGGGGGTGGTGCCCCCTAAAAGTTGTACCCGCGTTATCACCCCCATCTAGCAGCACATCACGTGGCAAAGTCTCATGAAGCTACTCCTTTTGGCTCCAAAGTTCTTGCGGCTACATTTTAAACCAATTTTTTACTCCCTTTTGAAAAAAGTTGTAAGGGGGCCCCAGTCCCCGGTGGGAGGTGTGCTAGTAAGGCTTGGTCATTCTGTAGTGGGTGTAAAAATTTGGGGGTGCAGCACCCCTAGAAGCCGAAATATGCTCTTCCGAAAAATGCGCTTTAGGCGGGTATGATTTCACATCGAGATCTCCAAGTTACTGGAACAAACTTCACTTCACCGGACTTGTTCTGCCTAACGCAGGAGAAATCGCGGTACACAAAGTATTGTCCGATTTTGAATATCTTCATCCGTTTCGGAGATATTCGCCGCCGAACTTCAAAGTCATCCCAAATCGGGCCAAATTTTGCATGTTTTTGGCCCCTGAAATTTTTTGGGGGTGTGCCCCCCCAAAAAAAATTTTTTGGACCAGCATTATAAAATTGGGCCTAGTACTGACCACCGTGCAAAATTTCGTGCCGGTCAGCCCATGCATCTTGGAGATCTCGCGTTGAAAAAAACATAACGGGTAAAACTTAAGTCCGCTCTGCAAGCTATCGCTTCCGGGCGGATTAATTGGGGATTACAGAACAATAATGCAGATCAGGCGTACCAGTGGGTCCCTGAGGGCCTGGCTGTCCAGTGACACCAGCAAGTCCCACAAAACCCTGAGCCCCAGGAGCGCCAACAAATCCCTGCTGGCCCGGATCTCCGGTCATTCCTGTGTCACCAGGACTGCCTGCCGATCCGACAAATCCCTTGAGACCAGTGCCGCCAGTCCAACCCGTGCCTCCAGTTGGTCCTATGTTGCCAGTGAAGCCCGGAGTCCCAGACGAACCTGCAACGACACAACAATATCAGCCAGTCAACAAGTAAATCATCAAATTTTACAAGGTAGTGTGACCACAGATTTTATGTGAGGTGGGTAGCAGCGTTTGCTTCTGCCTTTTCCGCAGTTTTAGCATCAAATGCAAAAGTGGCAAAACGGTTGAGATAGGACCACAAAAACAAAACTGACTTACTCTTTTCTGCGACAAGGTGTACATCACAGTGGATATTATTTTTTAAACTAGACTTGCTATATCTCGTCATCGGTTCATGACAACGCACGTAACTCCACCCTGTCCAATAGCCTACCAATAACACCTGTCACCATGGCACTGAGTGAATCTAGCAATAAATGTTACCAGTGTCGCAGTGTACTAGAGAATACCCGTGACTCTAGTAATGTTACCTGTGTCGCCGGGTCGTCCAGTACTGCCAGTAAATCCAGTACCTCCGGTGAAACCCTGCGGACCAGCGTCACCAGTGAATCCACGCGGTCCAGCTGGTCCTTGTTGTCCAACATTTCCAGCTGGTCCGGGCTGTCCGGTAAATCCGGCAGCGCCTTTGAGACCTTTGGGACCGGACGTTCCAGTCCACCCGGTGTCACCAGCAACGCCATCGAATCCGGTCTGACCAGTCCAGCCAGTCCAGCCTTGAGGTCCTTGAAGTCCGGTGTCACCAGGCTGTCCAGTGTATCCAGTAAATCCAACGGGTCCGGCCTCTCCACGCTGTCCAGTGAATCCAGTCTGCCCCGTGCCGCCTGTCAAATGCACAAATCAGCACACATCTGTCACTAAACAACGTGACAATAAAAAAGAACTCACCAGATAAATATTTCATCACATATTAGTAACATGTACAACCAAGCAAGTTCAAGTTCCTTCTTCAGCCAGATATCAGTACAACTTGTGATTGTCATAACTACTCAACAAGTGGCTAAGGTTAGTTAAAATTTCTTAGAAAGCAAGTGACTTAGTTGAAAGTGCGCTTACTGTTGACTGTGACTATATACAGGGTGGGCCAAAAAATGGCCCAAGTTGTTTTTGTCAGAAATTCGTCAAAACTTCACCAAATTTGATAATTTTGGCACAGAGATAGCCAAGACGGTAAAATTATGTGAGGTACATTCATTGTCCACCTCACCTAATTTATGTCAACGCACCACTGTGTAAAATGCATATGCTCCAAATCGTTACATTACGTGGTGATTATCAGTATCAGATTGCTCACCATTTCATTATCAATTCAACTGAGGGTGCCACGTGAGTTATTAATTTTGTGGTATTAAATATTTTATGCTGAAAATAGCAAACAACAAAATAGCTGACTAATAAGCTTAAAACACATCCAATCGATGAATGAGTGCTATGATATTAATCAGTTGATCATTAATGCTGCTATCAGCCGTCGCATCACGTCTAAGCCATTGTGTACATTTTGGGCACAGATTCTAACAATTTGAAAGCATGTTGTTACAAAAACTTATAATTTTGCTAAATAAATTAAGGCCCTACATTTTAGTTTATCGTGTGCTTAATTAAGTTGTTAGAACTTTTACGATGACAACAACTAAACATTACGCAACAACTTGGAGCATCTGCATTTTACACAGTAGTGCATTGACGTAAATTATGTGAGGTGGATAATGAGTGTATCTCATGTAATTTTATCGTCTTGGCTATCTGTGAGCCAAAAATTATCAAATTTGGTGGAGATTAGACGAAGTTCTGACAAAAACAAGTTGGGTCATTTTTTGGCCCACCCTGTATAAAGTACTCAAGAACTCTAAACGAGATGAAACACTGACATGTGCAACAACCGAATGCTACTGACCGACTGATCCTGGTATTCCAGGGAATCCGCTCTGACCCGGACCACCGACGGGTCCAGCGGGTCCAGTAGCACCTGTTGAGCCGGGCAAACCTCGAACTCCCGGTCTACCAGTGTCACCCAGCTGACCCCTCTGACCTTTCACTCCAGTAGCTCCGGTGGGTCCGGAGAACCCCGTGTCTCCCTGCAATCCGGTGAAGCCCTGTGAACCTATCGGACCTGGCTGTCCGGTCTGGCCGACGTTCCCCTGGACTCCGAGGGGTCCGGGTTGTCCAATCAGTCCCTGGGGGCCAGTGAAACCTGTGAATCCCGTGCTGCCCTGCGGACCCACTCGACCTTGGCTTCCCGGCTGTCCCTGCGGCCCGATGTTACCTGACAATGCAACGATATCAGAGCATTAGCGTCGTCATCATCATCATCATCATCATCGTAATCTGTGGTCCAGTGTAAAAGCATATTCAAAGCAACAAAAATGAAACAAACTTAAGTAAAATGAAACGACACGAAATAAACTGTAAAATACGGCATTCAGTTCATTTCATCTCCTTTCGTTTCGTGTCAGTACAGTTCAGTTATGTCGCTTTGTACACGTCTGGGCGTCTTAATGATATGCAAGCAGTTTTGCTAAACATAGTCACAACTCCCGACGAACAACATTACTACTGCTGCTGCTCGCAACCTGATTGATAACTTTTGTCAATTTCGATTGATTGAATGATAAGTTTTACCAATTATGCCCCCAAAAAACTAACCACTTATTGCCAGCTTTGTTGCACGAAAAATGCCACCCATTCTGTTGCCAAAACCCATGAAAAGGAACTTCACTTTGCACTGAGCCAGCTGAAAAACAGTTTATCAGCTGCAATTAACTTAGAAAAATGTCATACATCTGATACCAAATGAACAGATACAAATTAGATAGACTTTAAAACGGCAAAAAAACAAATTCAGTACTTGTGTATGTGTATCATCATAAGTAATGGAAGCTGTTAGTAACAGTTGCAACTGCAGTTGTTTTATAGCAAATGCACCTTCAGTGCTTTAGCAGTGTGTCCTATGACATGAAAGACATTAAGCCTATAAATGTTCTGACACAACAATTTCAACAAAAAATTTGAGCTAATGCTCATGAAATGCGCGAAAGCTTATAGCAGTTCTTGTTCGCAAACTGTCAGTCTATCTCGTCATTTCGTCGCGACTTTTGCGGGGTACCGCTCTTTGATGCCCTCATGCGCAGGTTTCCTTGAACCTAGAAAATCGAAACTTATAGTAACCTAGGCCCTATCTCGCACTGTTATTGAGATAAAGCGACTTATTGGCTAAAAATCGCAAATTTTTCTCACCCCTCTCATTTAGCGCCCTCGTTCTGGGTGACCCCCTTCGAATTTATGTTAAAGCTTTACAGTTCCCGAAAATAGAGTCTTCCAGGCAGCCGACGGTGAAGATTTGGTGATCCTAGCTTGCACCGTTTTTGACTGATTCACCCGTGTGACAGACGGACGGACAGACAGAATTGCGATGGCTAAAGACGCGCTGAAAGCAGTAGCTGCTTTCGCGCGTAAAAAATGTGTTTTCAGCACGATTCTGCATCTGCTTCTGGACTTAGAAGATTGGAAACAAAAAGTTGCAATTTTCTAACAGCTGCATCTTTCTGACAGCAAAGAAATGGATGTTAAAAATTTTAATTTTGCCCTGGAATTCCCTCAAATTGAGATTTCTGGACCACAATTTAGTATTTTTTAATACAATTATTCGGACCACTAAAAGATTTTTTTCCGATAGGCCAAAATTTCGGGAAAGGCAGTTGCTCCTTGCTCCCCGTTACAATGCTACTGCCGTTCTGACCTTGAGTATCTGGTAACCTAACTTAAAGGAATTCTAGAAAAATAGGTCAGTTTAAACAAAATCCGCATATACATGCACGTATATTGCAGTAACAGCTTCAGACCCAGGCACTCTGCGTTAAACAGTACAAGAGTTTATACCTGCTGGCGTCTATTAGGTTAGGTTTAGGGCTAAGGCTAGTAGCAGTATCACAATATCACATCAACGTAACAGAGTAGAGCATGTATACATACCTGCTTGTCCAGTCGGTCCTATTGGCCCAGATGCACCGACGTCACCTTGTAAACCTCCGGGCCCTGGCAAACCAGTGGCTCCAGTTGCCCCAGTGAACCCAAGAGGTCCCTGCAGGCCTGGTTGACCGGCACTACCCTGCTGACCAGCATTTCCAAGCCGGCCAATGTCACCAGTAAATCCTGTACCACCGGACTGACCAGTCGCACCGGTGAACCCGGGATCTCCCACCTGACCCTGCGGTCCAATGAACCCATCACGGCCTCGTGGACCCGGCCGACCCGGACCTCCCTCTGGTCCAACGGGTCCGGCGGGGCCGGTCCATCCTGCCTGTCCAGTGAATCCGGTTGCGCCTGAGGCTCCAGTGTCACCCTGTGGACCAATCTGTCCCTGCTGCCCTGCTGGACCAGTCCCTCCAGTTTGACCAGTTCCGCCGACAGGCCCTAAACGACAAATGACAGCAAACTGTAGATTTATTGCAATAATAACAATTTAAGTGTCTGGCCAATGCAGTGGAGACAGAATATAAAAATCACTCTGACGTGTCCTGTGTCCATTTATCAATACGGCAACGGTGGACAAGACTGTGTTGCCATTTATACACCGATCTTCATAAAAATTTGAAGTGCTTTTCCATGCTATGCAGATCGGAAGTTGTACGTGCATACGCGACCGTTAACTGACTTCCACTTACCAATTAGAAACTGGCACATCAGCTAATACCGCCTGGAATAAGTTGACGTCAATTTTCGTGCCTTTTTGTTTTTGAGTTGAGAGTCCGTACAAAACTGATAAAAGAACGGGCAGACGGACAAACGGACGGACGGGCAAGATGCATAAGATACAGGACGACTGCACAATAAATCTAACTATTAGTTTCTTAAGCTACGTTTCTATGCGGAAAGAAAAATATTGCAGGTATTGGTAACTAAGTGAGATGTACGTTGCATATAAGTGAGATATAAAAATAAAATAACATAGATTTGTATAGATAAGAATGTTCACAGTAGTGGCAACTGACTAGTAGGCCCTATGATGTCTCGAATCACACAGTTGCAAATTAATATCTGCCGTTTATAAATGTTTATTTAAAACGTTTATAAAATGCGTTTTGACTTTTTTCACTGTTGTTTTTTTTTCAAATTTTTAATAAACGTTGAACAATCAATGTAAAGATGACGGTGAGTGATTCACATACCTGGAGGCCCCTGGAACCCAGCGGGTCCCTGTAACCCAGTGTCACCCGGGGGTCCAATCGGACCCTGTGGACCCTGAGATCCTACAGGTCCGGCCGGGCCAGTGTCACCACGGGGACCTCGGCTGCCTCCAATACCCTGAGGTCCACTCTGTCCCGTGAACCCTAGTGGTCCAGGCTGTCCAATGTTTCCAGACGGTCCAGTGTCACCCGTGCCGCCAGTCCAACCCGGTCCACCTGTGTCGCCTTGCGAACCCCGATTGCCTACAACACACACACATAAAACACAGTCAGCGACACAGAAAACCCATGAGACCTTTACTTTTGTTGTATGACTTTGAGTGGAGTTTTTTGTCACACTGACTCGCGACTCGCCCCCCCCCCAAAAAAAAAATAATAAATCAAACCAGTCAGCACAGAGCCATTGTCGTTTGGTCACGTAATCACATTGTTTTCTATAAATTATAGCAAGATGAACTAGCCTAATCAAAAATCACGGCGCAGTTTACTTTTGAAATGTGCTGCTAAGACATGCTTTGTAAGTTTGTAGTAGGCCGCTACTAACTGATAAAGCCCAAATTCCATTACGCCGACTTTCACGGTTTTCACCGACGGGGAAGTTTTGGTAAAAGTTGCGAACACAAACGGTGACAATCCATGAAACTAAAATGTCGTGAGAAAGTTTCGGCTTTGTCGCAACCATCTCGCCATGCACCATCTCAACATGGCGAGATGGTTGCGACAAAGTCCGTGACAAGTCCGCACACAAAGTCGGCGTAATGGAATTTAGGCTTCAGATAGGCCTAGGCCTATTGCCAGTCTGCGACACATGATATTGTGGTGTTCGCAGTAACTAGGCTATAGGCCCAGCCTAAGTCAACGATGAGGGATGGCACCGTGGGAAGGCAGCATCAGCAGCAGCAGCTTTGCTGTTGTGACACAGCCAGCCACAGACAGACTCAAGCTGAGTAAAACTAGGCCTAATTTGTTATCTTAAGACAACCGCAATGAACTCTCTGTAGGCTACACAGGCAAGCTAACCAGCAACACTCAGCGTCATCGATTACAAATTGCTTAGACAAAAAGATCAAGCTGCTGATATTTATTCTGTACTGACACTACGGCTACTGTAAGCCAGCTGTGAGCCTGTAACAGCGTAGCAATTCGACACGAAGAGACCACAGTCTAATTAACACAATAGCAGCACAATTGTTCCTACTTGATTCATCTTCATGCATTGCCAGTGTGTAATAATTCAGGCGTCCTTCTGCTTTATACTTTCAACTGACTCTTTCAAGTAGTATCCTATGTTCTTTCTGTGATTGTAGTTGTTTTGCTAATCGACTGTTAGTGCACTATAGGTCTTTGTTCTTGCTGATCCATCTGCATTGTTTGTTTCCTTATTACTCTTACTATGTTATGTTATGTTAGGTTATGTTATTATACAAATTTAGCTTAAAGTGCCGTAATGTCACAAAGTAACTGCAAGAACACATAACACAAAATAGGCAAAACGGCAAGATACAGAGAATGTAGGCCTGTATAGAATGTTTGCGAATAAACTGAATGTTAAACGACATGAAACTCCGGAAATTCATTTCTAAGGCGTTGTCTAAAAATTTCACGTGACGATGCAGATGCGACATCTAATGGCAGACTGTTAGAATAAACATATAAACGAACAGACACATACCCTGTGGTCCAGTGAATCCCGGCTGTCCACTAGGTCCTTGAAAACCGGGCTGGCCGATGCCGCCTTTTGTACCAGCAGATCCAGTAAATCCAGTCTGTCCAGTGCCACCTTGAGGCCCAGGCTGTCCAATGGGACCCGGCTCTCCAGTGAATCCGGGTCCACCAACAGCTCCTGCTCTACCGGAAAAACCAGTCGCTCCAGTTCCTCCAGTGTCGCCAATAAAACCAGGCAGTCCTTGATTGCCAGGTGGTCCAACCTGTCCACTGGGTCCTTGTCTACCAGTCTCACCTGGTACACCAGCTGGGCCTTGGGAACCGATGCGGCCTGGTTGACCGGTAGCACCCTGTGCTCCAGGTCGCCCTACAAGCACCAATTTACAGCTGCTACTTCACTGAATATGTGCGGACAACAATAATACACGAACTGATCGTGCACGTGTCATATATACTGTCAGCAATGTATCAATATCAGTTTTTTATTTTATAATTCAAGGGCGTCACCGGGAATTTGCTAAAAGAAACAATGCAAAGAACCTGGGGACAAAAGTCCTAAGTGGGGTCTGGAGGCAGAGACCCAGTGGAGGAAACTCCAGAAAAATGTCTATCTATGCCGATGGGACCCAAATCTATGCCCTCCTGGGCTACAATACCTCGACGTGGTTATTACTAACATCCTATATGGGAACTAGCCAACACCCTATCCAACTGTACCACTGACGACCACCTGTTCTCCCAGAATAAGGGTGCATACCCCAGACGACAAAAATTGCATGGCGCACTAAGGTCTAACTGTATCAGTGGAATGAATGATTACTACTAAAAGGATATAGACATCTACCAATGTCCTATCTAATCCTTCTACTGCCGACCCTCCCCTTTCCTATCAAACAGCGATAATGCCTCACAAATTGCCATATGGTCGGCTATCCCTGCAGGCCCATCCTATCAACAACTGGGCTTCTTGTCGTGTCTTGAAAATTTACACAATCGTGCCATTTCATAGTTTATTCGCAGGACGACCTTCAGCGTCGTCAGTTTGATCGCATGTCAATCAACAAACACTGGATTCAGTAACGTTGCACAGAACCAAAGCACGTGACACAAAAGATTCTGTTCGTCATCAGTCTTAACGTGCGTCAACAAACGAGCAAGGAATTCCGTAGACTAACGTCACATAGAACAGCGTAACACTAAGGCTCATGACACAGGATATCGTGTGCCATTCATTGCTAGTATTACTGGGTGTCGGCAGAACGAACAAGTTGACGTACGTACCGACTGGTCCAGTAGGTCCAGGTAATCCGGGCGATCCGCTGGGTCCGACGTCTCCTGATGAGCCAATAGCACCCGGCTGACCAATGCTTCCAGTCCAACCAGGCACGCCTGCTGCTCCGGGCAGTCCGGTGAAGCCGAGGGAACCTGGGGGACCCTGAGATCCTTGGCGGCCTTGGGGTCCTTCAGGACCCGGGTCTCCGGGTCCACCGCGAGTGCCTCGGGCACCTGGCGCACCGGTGTATCCTGCATCGACCACACGATCGATCACTCAATTGATCACTCTATCGATCAATTAAGCAATAATTTATTCTCTGACTGCTTTTCTAGTTAAAGCTGAATTTTGAAAAAATGGTTTCTTGTCGAGTTTTAAAGCTTCTTTGTAAATTTTCTACGTCCTTTATAGGGTGCTGTTATTAACTCGTCAGTCAAAATGTGAACAACAAGCGGTAAATGTTTGTATGCGCTTGCTGCCAGTAGCACCGGATGCTTTTTGAAACAGTGACATTGTAAAATGCTTCTGATTCCTTCACGACATATCGTGTGTTTCGACTGACTGAGCAGATAAATCACACATTTGACAATGACGTATAGGTGTGCTTTCACAAACACATTTAGGCCGTAACCGATTTAGAAAAACCGAAACCAGTTTCGGTTTTGGGTTTTGCTGTGTAAATCGATTGCACCAAACCGTTTCAGTAGGACATATTGTAAACAAACAACAGCAATGTACCACGCAACTTCATCGTAAATATTTGTCTGCACAAAGTGTTATTTACTACTGAAAAAATAAATTCATCTTACTGTTGAAGCTTTATTCCTGTACGTGATAATAATTCAAGTAAACAAAACAGCAACAAGCAAACGGCTTCTGGTTTCGCCAGCGAAACCTACTCCAAAGTCGGTTTCAAAAATTAACCCCGGTTTCGCGAAACCGGCTTAATCGATTGCAGAAAACTCTACCCTGAAAGGAAACCGGTTTCAGTTTTTGCTAAATCGATTACGCTCTTAATATCACGATATGACATGCACTCTGCACTGCCAGCACGTGACCACTGATCACTCACCATTCTTCAACTTGTTATAGTCTGACCATACTCATAAGAAAAAAAAGGAAAAAAATGACAACGTAATTACCCTGCTGTCCTGCGGGTCCGATGGGTCCAATTGGACCTCTGATCCCAGGCTGGCCAGCACGTCCGTCAGATCCCGCCTGTCCTGTTGGCCCGACGCCGCCACTAAAGCCGGTGTCGCCGGTAAATCCACGCTCACCCGGCCGTCCTGAGAGACCAGGGTCGCCCGATATTCCTGCACAAGTAGCACAAGCAACAAACAGTCAGTCGACGTCTTCCACGTAAAAAATAACGTTGGTTTTTCATCGTCACAAACAGCAAACGAGTCAGTAAATAACGGTTGTAATTTGATAACTTTATACGTTATACTTTATACTTTGTATAGCTTAAGCAGCAAATGCTGCTCGCAGTCACTTATCCGCAGCAGCTGAAGCTGCAGTACAACCACAGTACACAATACTCCTAAGCTTATTATGTAGTCTGTAGTATAAGCAGTGCAGTAACAGTGCCTTACTATTTGTAAGCATGTATTCATTTCCACGGTTCACATTTTCGACACTTCTTAAGGAGATTGTTAAAAGATTTCTTTTGTTTCCCCCCCCCCAAAAAACAGTAAAGAACGCGTATTTTGGAAACAACTTAGGAAAATGTGGAGAAAAAGATCGTTTGAAAAGACTTAGGGCTTAGAAAAAAATTCTCACACAGTCTCGATAGGCCTACTGTGTGGCTCGGTCAGAATTTTATCAGTGAACGTGCTATAAAATTAATTTATCGGGCACACAATTATTTGTCTGTAACGCAGTGTTGGGGTCGAAAACTTGATTCAAAATAAGTATATAGAGCTATCGAATTAACGCGTAAACTCAACGCGTTAACGCGTTAAAGAATTAACGGGCGTTAAAAAATTAGCAAACCTACGTAAATCAAATAAATTCTGTGAAGCAAAAGTTCTAATATTCCATTAAAACGCAGTTATTTGACGACGGAATAATATTCAAGTAATAACAAAATGTACAGCTATCTGACTAACGCGTTAACTTAACGTGTTAACGTGTTAACGCGTTAAATTCTTTTTCGTCGGCTGTCATTCCACTCACGCTTTCGATGTAGACCGCCCATAACATTAGCAATATAATGATACGTTAATTAACGCGTTAACGCATGCGTTGCAAAATTAACGTCTCGACGGCACTAAAAATAACCAAAGCCGGCCTTAACTAATGCTACAGAAACGACGACGACGCCGTTGACTTAGCCTATGGCGGCTGCACAATGACGTATGGGTGTACTGCAACGACGTCAAAACAACACGCCGATCAACATAACAAAATTTATAAATTTCTGGTAAGGATAGGATCGATTTCAATTTCTTCAATCTATCAAATTTCTACTAAAATTTTATTTCGTCAATAACTGACCTGTTTTGTATAACAAATGCTTAATTGAAGAGCTAAATTCCAAAACCCGGTCATTTGACCATTTTTTTTTATTTTGTTAAGAAATCAGTTAAATTTCATAACCCGGTCATTCATGTGTCATTTGCTGCAGAATATAAAAAAATGGTCGGGGCCGGGTTTTGGAATTCAGCTCTTCAATTAGATGCCACACGTGTGTCTTCTGCCAAAAGGAAAATTTTTTTGCGGAATTATTGATTACAACTTACGCAACATTGAATGATACGCAAATATTTATGTACCAACAACAGGGAGCATTTGTGAAATATATGTGCCAAAAATCACGAAAATATACGTAAATTTTACAAAGTTGTAGTTAGCAAACTGTAGGCTAGACTGTTTTTCCTGGACACAAGCAGTTAGATATAAATACAACGCAGACGACGAAAGATGAGAAGAGGACATTCTACCTTTAACGCCGGCTTCTCCATCAATTCCAGCTGGTCCGGCAGGTCCGGCCGGACCCGGACTACCTACAGGACCCGGTGGTCCAACTGTTCCAGGTGATCCCGGTCGTCCACTGGGTCCTGCTGACCCAGGAGGTCCGGCTTGTCCGGCCTGACCGCGTGGACCTTCGGTTCCAGCTTGTCCAGTATCCCCGGGTCTCCCGGTCCATCCAGTCCATCCCTGCTGACCTTGCTGACCGACGTCCCCGCGGGATCCTTTCGGACCGGCAGGTCCGGACGCTCCGGTGCCTCCTTGCGGCCCGCGGGACCCATCGGGTCCGATGGGACCCTGTGATCCGGTGAAACCCGGGTCACCCCGCTGACCTGAAAAACACGTTCAACACCAGTTGTGTAGACATACCAGTGCATCTTAACGATTTATCAAGCATGCAGACAAACGAACAAAATGATTTAATCGCTGAAACGTTACAACGTTTCCGATAGATGTTTTAATGTTTACTTAGCAACGCGTGGCTGGTAATATTACCAATGCACGTTTACAGTCTTCATAGCAATTATGTGGCAACTTGGCCCATAACAAAATGTTTTGGAAAAACTTGCCACACGCTGTTAGCTGATCAAATATGACGTTATTTCAAAGCCCGAAAAAACGTTGTGTCTTAATTTTCAACATTTCGTGACTTAATAGTCAACTGTCACGCCTTATGGCACTTAGTGTTGCTACTACGTATTTTCAGGGGTATTCCGCATCGTCGGAATGACCGAGGTCAAATTTATCTTTTAGTGTAAACTGAACGCAGCTGCTTCTTCAGTCAACGTGACGACTAAAGCAACGCTTTCAGTCACTTTAGTATGTCCACAATGTAGTAAGTTGGCAGAGACGGCTAAACGTCCATTTACTTCTGCCATGTCCAAAAACTGGCTGCGGAAATTCAGCGTTAATTTTGGTGACTTAACCGACATTACCGATGTAGGTGAGTAAGTAGGTATGAATAGGCCTACTTATAGCCGGCGCAGATTAAACAAAAAGTCACAATGTGGCGCAGCCTAACTGAGCAGAAACGTCTTTAGACCTAGTAGTCGCTTAAACTGTTTAAATGTGATGTTCATCTTCCGTAATTCGACCGGCAGATTGCACCACAGCCGCGTGCAGTCCAGCTGCCGTGAAGCTTCTGTCACCGATCGGTGACTGTTCGCGGCACTGCACACTTCCAGGACAATGAAAACCTGCTGGAATTCGTCACAGTGGAAGGACACGGCCTGACGGGCTCGTCACGATAACAACAACAAGAAGAAGGAATGACACAAACCTTGAGGTCCAGGCCTCCCTGGTTGACCGGATCCACCAGTTGCCCCGGGCGGGCCTGGAGGTCCAAACTGACCCTGGGATCCAGCCGGACCGATCGGACCTAGAACGATACAGCAACAGTCACAACGTCTCAACCTATCAACGGCATAGTTACTAACGCTATTGCTTTACCTTGTATTGTCTTGTATTGTATAACTGCGCTATGACACTGTTGTATTAATTTGATCTGATTTTCACCGTACACTACGACATGCGTCTGAGTTGCTCCTTGCTTACACTCACTTGTCTTGTTTTAATATGGCAACATGCAGCTATAGTCGCTGGTTTAACAGTAAACGAGTTATTAAACTCAACTTCAACCCATACGTGTTCTATTACATTTTAAACATAAGCAGCTTTATTCACCAAATGTCGATAGCATACACGCAAGCATACATAATAAACACAAACGATTATAACTAAACTTAAGTAGCGACTTAGTGATAGACTAGACTGTTTGGTTGACAATGACAACAGTATTAGCAAACTCACGAACAGGATGTTAACAAACATAATGTAAACGACAGAAGCGTAACAACAGCACGTACCACCAGGTCCTGCCGGACCCGTAGGACCCGTAGGACCGACTGGACCCGTCCATCCTGTAGCGCCTTTAGGTCCAGGGGGTCCGGGTTGTCCACTCTGACCTCGGTTTCCAGGCGAACCTACTTGACCAGTTGATCCGGGCGGACCTAATACATACACATCAGTGCAGACGTACTGTATGCAAGCTCAATAGCACGTCATTCGGTCAATGTGCGGACCATGCTGCCTGCTCTACAATCTGCATTGCTATGATAGACGCTATTGTTCTACACTATATTCTTATGCTGCAAATAATGACCATGCGTGGCTATGCGGTCACTGCTAGATAGCGCACTGCTAGAGTGGGTAAGCCAGCACGCAATGCGAGCTTATACCACTCCAGACAGTGCGGTATCGTACTTAAACGATGGCCTAGACTACACCGTCGTTTGCTTTATGACGCATGACTAGAGCTGAAAATTGAGAAAAAAAGTACGATAAGTACCAGTGCAAGCTAAGTGTGGGTTAAATGGCCACACAGGACAGTATAATGTCAGTAAGAAAACGTAAGACTATGATACAAGCAGGCTACGCACGCGCAATAGACAATAACGTCCGTTGTCCGGCCCGTACTTAGAAATCGGTTATAGCCTGCTGCGATATTCGACGGCTCAAGATTCTTGCACTCAGTCTACGCTAGACTAACTCCAAACAAGTGGACCGGCTAAACCAAAACTGAAACTGATGTTTGCGTATTTGCTGTTTTACAACTCTGATGCTCTAGTGGAAACGTTACGTAGGCCTAGGCCTACTTTAGCTTTTAGAGACACGCCAAGAACTGTTTAATTACGTATTCACTTACATGATTTACATTATCAGCCTTGTCACTGGTTCAACTGCAAACAAACTATTGTAAACAATTCAATTTCGCAATAAATTTTCCAGCCTATTCTCAAATAAACGAAATCGAAATTGCTTCGCTTAGAATTTTAACAACTTTCAACTGTCAACTAATGCCCAACGAGACTAAGCTCCATCTGGTATCTGTATAATCTGTACTTTTTGTAGTCTTATAAGCCTTGAAATAAACGTTCGTTATGGGTCAATGATTTACCTGGTGGTCCACGGATTCCGGGTTGTCCTTGCTGGCCAGGTTGTCCCTGTTGACCAGTCCATCCGAACTGTCCAGACGGTCCAGTGTCACCCCTGGAGCCAACCAATCCCGGCTGTCCGGTACCTCCAGTACCTCCGACAACACCTGGCGGTCCTACACCCGCAGAAAATCAACCGTTAACAACTTAATGTACACTGTGTCTCAAAAAAACCGGACCCCTGCTACCTTTTGCAATAACTCCAACAGTCCTGGTTCAATAGCAATAGATTTTGACAAAAATAATCGTTAGATAATCAGCACTTAATAGCATGTGTTACTTTGCGAGAGATTTTAAGAACAGAGTACCAGCTGAGGTTTTCCTGTGGCACCAACAGTAGAGGCAACTGCACTGCAGTACTCCAACGAACCAACAACGTCAGTTACGACATCATTAAATGTTATAACGCC
>Ga0056128_1003221_pt1 | contig 19902 bp, 12 predicted proteins | sample WorMetLIZISLAND2_FD_71113 | JGI IMG/M metagenome (GOLD analysis project Ga0056128, IMG submission 71113) | Marine gutless worms symbiont microbial communities from Max Planck institute for Marine Microbiology, Germany - Olavius geniculatus... ... | reverse complement strand
CCCATCTCAGAGCTACGGAGCGTCACTTGTCATATGGGATCACACAATGTTACCTGCCACCCGACAGAGGTGAACGCGCCCCGCCTTAACCCCAGCCAGATAGGCCGGTACTCGATTTACCTACCCCGGAGGGATGGAAGGCTGAGTTGACCGAGATGGTTTACCTGCCTACAGGCAGTCATCCATCGCAGTATTAACCGGGCCCGGCGTACAGTAACTTCGCTGATCGGATCAGACGCGTTACCACTACACCACGCCTACCGCCTAGTAGTTTAGAGGGTCATAGGCAGCAGTCAACGACACTGTGGGTGAAAAACTGGGAAGGAAAATAAGTTGCATGTTTGACAGAAGACTGATACAGTTGCTAACCTTCGACAGAGAAGATCATGGGTGTTTTGTTTTAATTTTTTTCGGCGGAATGTTTTCCCGTTTTTTCTTTTTTTGTTACGCTTTTTAAAAAAATTTTTTCCTTTTTTTCCTTAAACGTATAACTCGTTAAATGTAACTTTTGAGTTTGGGGAGCGCTGTAGGCTCCCCCAGCGACGTCTGGGGCACAATCCAAGTTGAAATCGAATTTAGTGCATTCTAGCCTTAAAATATGACATCTGGTGGCAAACGTTTTAATTATATTCTTTTGAGACACAAAGTTATTAATTAGCGACTCACCAGAAAGCCTATATATACAATGTGTTCACTCGCGCAGAAAATGAGAAAGGGAGTCGCATGTTCAGCCCGCTACTGATTGGTTGTTTGGTGTCAGTGGCGTAGACAAGAGGGGTAGGGGGCCCCCAATCCTTCAGACTAAGCATACGTTTGAACTGCATGAAATATGCCAATGTGGACAGTTTATTTTTCACAAAATAAAATAATTAAAATTGTTGCCACCAGATCTCATCCTTTAAAGCTAAAATGCACCAAATTCGATTTAGGCTGGGGCTCCGCCACAGACCCCGCTGGGGAATTTCAGAGCGCTTTTCCAGATTCCCTAGCTAGATTTTAGAGGGTCCTACTTTTAAGGGGAAGGTGGAGGAAAGGGGAGGACAGGGGAAAAGAGTAAAGGGTAAAAGGCTGCAGAAAGGCGAGGGGAGGACAAAAGGGGAAAGAGGAGGGGAGAAGAAGAAAGACGAGGCCCCCAATTAAAAGTTCTGGCTACGCCACCGTTTGGTTGATTGATTAACTGTTAGCTTCCTTGATTCTGACTTATTTATCAATAATTGATTTATCATTCAGGTGTGGGCTGATGCAGCGATCCAGGTGTTCTTCTCACTGTCTCTTTGCTGGGGAGGACTTATAACTCTCGCCAGCTATAACAAGTTCGACAACGACTGCGTCAGGTATAATGCTGCTGTTACTATTTGTAATTATTTTCACGTAGATTCGGTCATTTATGACTGATCACTGCATTTAAAAATAATGTCCTTTTGTTGAAGTGTTATTTTCCGATTAAGGTATCAATAATTTTTTACGGGCTTGTGTCATGTTGGTCGTTGCAAATCGTCTGTCCCATAAGAAATACAAGAAACCCCAATAACGATCTTCTATCATAATTTGTCAGAAAACGTATGCAAAAAAAATTTCTGATGCGTATTTTTATAGTACAGGTAGGAATCAATCATTGTGTCACTGTAAAATTAAAGACATTTGAGACAATATTTGCGTTTAAAAATCTAAGCGTTTGGCATGTTCATTTGTCTAGTTTTTGAAAGTGTTTAAAACGTTTTGGTATTTGAGTTTTATCGGTTAAGTAACGGTCGAGCTATTGGCATGGTTGTCGCCGTCTGTCCATCTGTCACAGATGTACTGTGGCTAAACGGTAGGTCGTAAGGAAAAACCTTTTACACGACTAATTATTCCAGTGTTTTAAACTTAATCGTGCAAAATTTTAGCGATGTAGTGCAAGGGGAACTTTATCAAATTCGGGGATGAATGGACCGGGGTAGGAAAAATGTGCGTTTTTTCAACGGAAGACTGGTCATATTTCGTTAACGGTGAGAGATGATAGGGCCAAGTTTACTATTAATCACTAATAGGAAGTGGTATATTGGCTTTCAAATTATCGACCTTGGATGACCTTGAAGGTCACTGACAACCAGTACCTATCCTAGCGACAGCTGGGCTTTTTGTTTATGTAAAAGCCGATGCAGGCGCTCCTTATGAGTTGTGTTCTGTTAAACTATACAATTTGTATATGTTTGTTTTTACATTTTTATTGATTGATTAATTGGTTTATTTATTTATTTATTGATACATTATTGTGAACGTTGTTACACAGGGACACGCTAGTCGTCGCTACGGGTGACATGTTGACGAGTGTATTCGGCGGTTTCGTCACATTCGCTATCATTGGATTCATGGCCACGGAACTCCAACTGCCGATCAACAAAGTGGCAACGCACGGTATTAGACCTCAGTCGTTTTTATAGGTCTATGTACTTCCTTAAGGGGTGTTCATAGCGACAGCAACAAAATGATCTAAAATGGAATGACATGTCTGAACATATCTTTATTGTGCGACCTTTTTACCAGGCCGCAGTGTGTGCTTTACCCGTCTGTTTCTCCGTCCGTCCGTCTGTCCCACACGCGCTCTTAACTCCGAAACATTTGTACGTTATCCAGGGCAAGAGTAACCAGTATGAACGTTTTCAGTTTAAAAGGTCAAAGGTCAAGGTCACAGGACGTCAAAAACTGACGTGCATTTCGCTTACATGTTTACGCACGGCTTTGCGCGCCGGTTGACGGCTTGCCCGCTGTACACTAAGCGCAGTTCGGTGAACAAATAACTAGGTGGGTGCGCGCATATTTTTAGTTGTTTGAATGCTTGATAGGCCTATGCACCATGTTTCGATAAAAAGGCATTGATTTTTTTTTGTTTCATAACTACGTTAAATGGCAATAAATTTGCACAAAATTGTTCAGCAGCTGTGGGCGAAAACAATATTAAGTCGAACGAAATTCGGCTGTTAGTTTGGCTGTCAAGTAATTTTGCAGTTTAGCGTCTCTAGCTCATAAGCTATATACAAGCTATATACATCTAACAGAAATAGGGTTAACGTATTTGTGCTGGCTGCATGGTTTAGTGCCTTCGTACTTTTGCTTTTTCTTATTATAGGTAGATGCATTATAGCTTGTATATAGCTTACAAATTTGGGATGCTAAACTGCAAGATTACCGACTATTTTCTGTTAGTGGTGACGTAACAGCGACGTAACGGTGAAATGTACCACGTGACAGGACCGGGCCTGGTGTTTATCGTGTACCCGGAGGGTATAGCTCAGCTGCCAGTCTCACCGCTGTGGTCAATTCTCTTCATGCTGATGCTCATTAACGTCGGCATCGGATCTCAGGTTAGTGAGGCGACGCTGCGCCGGCGTTTTTACGCGATTGATTTTATTTCAGTCGTTTTAATTTTATTTGTTGAAAAAGTTAATATGCCTCGAACAAAGACAAAGATGGCTACTTTGCTCCGTTTTATAATATTTATAAACGATTACAAGGTGATGTTTTATACTTTACAGTAAGTATTTAAAGTGCATTTGAAACTTAGTGGTTTCATTCATAGAAAGAATGAGGAAGGATTTGGGATAGAAAGTAGGCTCGGCAGAAGGTTGAAAATGCAACAGGCAGATGTAAATTTCCGACAAAGGAGATTACGGGTGCTCCAAATTTCAATTTAGCCCTTAAATGTTCAAAAAATGGGGGTCTAAGTAACCGCAAATAGACAAAAAGTTTTCGACAAGAAAACGATTGATTTTTTGACAGCTTAAAATTTCGCGGGGAAAAGGTTTAAATTTTTCCTTCCGTGCTCCTTTTGGCACAACGCTTCTAATAGTGCTAATGTATCCTAATGTAATTTTAGACAGAGAAGATCTTTGATGCTCAGGATTTTAATTCTGTTTAGTAAATTTTCGCAAAATAGGGAGGTTCGTGTTTTAACCCCAATGGGCGAAAATATTCAGGCAAGAAGAAAATTTTCGGACGATTTTTCACCGCCCAAAATTGATGGGGGAGAGCAATATTGACTCCTGCTTCTTTTCCAAGACGCCATCGATGATAGTGTTAATGTATTGCTTGTTATAGATGGGTCTGGTATCGACGCTGCACGCGACGATCATTGACAAGTTTCGTAATCAGTTTTCCGCGGGTGAACTCCGGCGTATTCTGCTGCTACTCGCCATCTGTCTCACTCAGTTCATTCTTGCACTGACGCTCTGCACTCGGGTCAGTCAGCACACACACACATACACTTGTTCCAAAAAGTAGTACACCAATGGCCAGTGTGACCTACGAGGCTACGACACCGACGCGACGCAACCGTTGAGTTGAGTCGCATCGTAAGTGTGAATTGGCCATAAGATTATATCAGAAATTATTTGACTAGTTCTCGGATATATTATAACATTTTTCACTGCACGTTCTGCGGAAAACGTGCGATACAATTGTCATTGAAAGTCCCGCTTCATTTTAAAGACGTCGCTACTTTACCTTGTGAAACGCACGTGCTGTAGTGTAAACTGGCGTTTTTTGTATGCGCTCGGCCAGATTCTTGCTAAAATGTGAGCTATAGGCCTACCGGATCCTTGTGTATGGCGCACAGCAACTGTGGTAAAAAAAATCGGGCTTTTTGTAGATTTGAACTGCAGGCGAGACGAATTGCTAAGAACAGTCTGTTGAAACAAGAAGAGAATTCATGGACACACTGAAAATGGAAAAGGTGGTTGGGACATGTGTTGCGACATGGTTCTATGGTGAGAACCGTGTTGGAAGGTCGATTGTTAGGAAAAAAGGAAAGTGGACATATTGGAACGGAAGAGGGAAACAGAAAGAGATCTTACTGAGCTGGCTACTGGAAACGAATGACGAGGACATGGATTAAGTTATTCACAACTCAAGGAGCCACTGTACTAGAGCGGGCAAGATGGTGTCGATGGCAAACGAAAACCTGCCCATAGGACAGAATACAACATCAGCAGCATGAAAAGAATTACGGACGTAGTAAACAAGCTATAAGCGACTCTTATTGTCAGACAGCGTGTCTGTATCCGACCCTGTCGGCATGCGCGTCTCCGCAGCGTTTGTCCACTGTACGTTCGCGCCAGCAGTCGCGAGCCACGTTGCCTACCGCCCGGTTTGTTTGTTTTTTTGGTTTATTTTCTGTCACTGAACGTCGAAATAAAGTTAAAATTCAGCGTGCATATTCGTTCTGCGTGTGTCGCGTATAGGGCGGAATGTATGTGTTGATGTTACTGGACACGTATGCGCCTACGTACGCAGTGTTGGTCATAGCATTGTGCGAATGCATCGCCGTCGCATGGGTCTACGGTTAGTCCGACTTTTTCCACTTCTCTTTCTCTATCGTTATCTCTGCCAAGCGAACGCATTGCACGGCGGAGATTGTAGGCCATTTTGCTGTTTTCGAGTTTTGACTCATGTCGCCCTTACATAGCTTTGTAAACCGTTGAAGTTTTTTGCTCTGATTCTGACATCCGCCATGTCCCGATTGTCGGACTAGCGTACAGTATCCCTACTGCTGCTGCACGTAAACGTGAGAAATCGACGATGTGGTTGAATAACCGTTTTAACTTTCAAGCAATTATGACTTGATTTGAGCAGTTTGCTGCATACTTATTTAGCAATTGACGGTTTTGTCTTGCGATAATGTCTTTAATCCCGAATTACAGACATCAGCAAAAAGCGTGGACAATCAGCCGAATATTAGCTGTATTTTTAACTTTTTGACTAAACCGACTATCAGCCGAAAAGTATTTTCATTCAACTGAAGGGGACGGAAGGGGAGGCGTTTCTTCTAAAAACCGGATAAGGGGTTTAGTGCTAATATAATATGTATGTGTCTCGCTGTAATCTAATAATTTTTACTATGAAGGTGTGGGTCGGTTTCGTGAGAACATTGAAGAAATGATCGGTCGTCAGATCTGCTGCTTGTGGACGATATCGTGGAAATACATCAGTCCAGCATTCATTATCGTGAGTTCTAGCATCGCTCTCCATTAAAAAGTGTTTAACACTCCGTTTAGACAAGAAAGCTGGCTCTACGAGCGTACGTCGTGCACTCATCCAGCTCTCATCCAGCATTCCTGTCGGGACCCGCTCGGTGGCTTCTATCCCTATGCCTGGTGGGCGCAGCTTGCGCCCAGTGAAAAATAGGGGAACGTTTTTTAAAGGTGTAGATGAAAACTTTCCCCTTATTTTTCACTTCGCAATCTATACCCTTAACAGAACTAAAAATACTGCACTGCGTAACAGACTAGATGAAATAGTTTTTGTTTCAGCAAAACTTCGGAAGCAAACAAAAAACTGCATCAATATCATTGACATTCTTTAAGAGGTCCAATAGAAATATTAGGAACGGTTTTTTTTTGGGGGGGGGGCAGACGGCAACTGGAACCACATGAATTTGTTACTCGTAAATATGTTTTTAAGCCTGATCATTGTGACGTGTGCTGTAGTTCATAATGGTGTTCGTACTGGCGAACATAAAGTATACAACGTACCTGGACTATACGTTTCCTCTGTTCTGGGATCTCTGTGGCTGGTCCATACCTCTGCTTTTGTCGCTTTGTATACCGGTTGTCGCTATTGTCAACATCGTTAGCAACAGGTCGACCAAACTCAGCCAGGTAAATCATCTACAGGGTGAGCCAAAATGGTACAAATTATTATTATGCCAATAACTTCGTCAAATATTAACTGATTTTCAAAATTCTTTCACTATCAAAATCAGCAAAAAAAACTTGTAGCTTCATTAACACTAAGCCCCTAAATAACGCACCACACCTCATAGGTGTCGTTACACTACCTTGTGAAATGTCAGACATCGCACTCAAGCTGGCGACAACAATGACCAATTGCATGATCAACGTTGATTGAGCCTGACATGTGGCTTCCAAACGGCCCGGATTTAAATTCCGACGATTATGCTGTTTGGGAGGGCACCAGATGGTTTATTAACGTTGACACTTCCCTACAATATTAACCAGCCAAAGCACTGAGTGTGGCAAACTGTGGCAGCGTTTGTTTAATCGCGCCATTGGTCAGTGGCGTCGCTGGCTAGAGTGTGTCGTCTAGCAGCAAGGCGGACACATTGAACATTTGATGTGGAAACTGCAACATGTGACAGTTACTTTGGACAATAATTATTGAAGCAATAAACAGGTTGTTTTCTAGTATTAATTTTTACGCGCGAGAGCTAGCTTAGCGCGTATTAGCTATGGTAATTCTGTCTTGGTGTCTGTCTTGGTGTCTTGGTGTCTGTCTAAACCGGTGCCGATTGGAGCCCAGGTGAGATAGAGACTTTTGTTTTTTGCCATATGATAGCTTAGGGTCTCTAGTATTTTGCGACAAAATTTCATGCCACTGGGTGAAGGGGGTCCCAAGGAATGAGGAGGAGAAAGAGGGGCACCCCCTTAAAAGCGTTGTTTGCTCTTCTAACATGAAAATGGTTGCAGATAGGCACAGACATGCTGCTTATCATAACAAGCACTGGCAACGAGCTTTTAGAAATGTCAACATCGATGACCTTGAATGACCTTGAACCCTAAAAATATTGGTTTTTAGTAATTTTTTGGCGATTTTTGGCTGCAAAAGAGTGAATTGCGACGAAATGGATAAAGATAGACCAAGATTACCTGCGAACAGGAACTGCTATAGGCTCTCGCGCGTCTCATGAGCATTAACTCAGATTTCTGGTTTAGAATGTGTTGTTACAGATATCGCCTTGTTTTCAGTTGTTGCTTTCAATACACTGATATTTTACTAGGTAGTGTAGCGACACACTCAAGGTGTGATGAGATCTTTATTGATAATGTTACTGCAAATTTTCTCTTGATTCCGACAGCGAAAAAAATTTCAAAAATCGGTTAATTTTGACAAAGTTATTGGCGTATAAAAATTTTGTGCCATTTTTTGGCCCACCCAGTAAAACACGGGAGTCTATCCCCTCAATCCATGGAGCATATTTTCCTAGCTTTCCAAGTCAAGGTAAGGCGCCGCAGACGCCGAGAACAAGGTGTCGAGAGGGTGGGTAATGTGGAGCGGGTATTCCCCTCACTAGGGAGTCTGGAGAGCGTCGTGAGCTCCCCCAGCGGGCGGAGCCACGACGAAAAACGAACTTGGTGCATTTTAAGCGTCGCAGAACACTTCTACTTGCAAGATATCGTAAATAGACCTGTATCAAAATCACAGAATTATAATATTCAACTCCTCTTGACTACCTCAAAAATTATTCCCCTATTTTTTCTTGAAACATTCGCTCGAAGGTTTATAAGGTGTAGACGCCCTTGATCTAAATCGTCTCCATTTTTCGCAAAACAACTGGGATGACTTGGTGGCGTAATGTAAGGTGTCGGTCTGTCTGGCTGTGGTTAAGGCAGGGCACGTTTACCTGTGTCGGGTGGCAGATAACACTGTGTGATCCCATACGGCAGGTGACGCTCCGTAGCTCCGAGATGGATTTCTACGAAGTGCTAAACGCATTTAAGTCTTATAGCCTAACCGTCTAGAATGTATCAAGCATAGATGTCGTAAACGATAGGAAAACTTCGAAAAGCTAAAAACGCATTTTTTTGCGGGAAAAGGTAAACAATACGCCAAAAACGTTTAAAAACAAAACAAACTTCGTCAACATTAAAAAAACTATGGAGATTTATCAACGGCGTCGGGGATTGAAAAAGTTAGAGCAGAAAATTGCAATAATTTTCCGACAGACAGTCACTCGAAATTTTTAATTTTGCTCTTAAGTTCTCCCAAATTGTGTACGAGTATTTTGGCAGAAAATTGCCATCTGACGAGCTACAATTTGGGGGATACCCCCTTTTCTCTGCAACGACGTACGCCACTGAAATTTTGTGCTGTATTTCAACAGACGGTAAAAGACCAGTGCAAGCCTACAGTCGACTGGGCACAGTACGCACAGCAAATAATCGACCAACGATTGCAGCCGAATGTCACAGACACACCGTGCGATGGCGTTGACCTCAACCATCACCAGCCGTCCAGTACTACTGCTAACAATACGATAGTGATGCTGGATAATCATTATGATTCTACCAGCACGCCGCTCATGACCACGAAATACTGAAGCAGTGTGATTATGTGATCCGCCGACATGCTGCCATTCCGGCGCCCTGATCCGCCGTGCGCGGGGTTTGAAATGTGGAATAAAATAGCTGGGAGCGGCGGGTGAATTTTTCGCTAATGGGATCCGTTTCCAATTGTGATGTAGCCAGCTAAATCGTGATGCGCTTTTTAGCGGGGTGTCCGACAGTGTGTTTGGGTCACGAACACGAACACAGCTGGGGGTTTAGTCCAACAACTGAAGTTCCCAACAATTCAAAGTTCAAACACTGATCCGCCGACTGGTGAGTGCTGGCAACGTTTCATGCTCAGCGGAGTCGTGGGTTAAAAATAGGGAGTTGCAAATTTTCGACTTATAGCTACCCATTTCCAACAGTAAAGATTATGGGTGCCATGGGCGGCGCTAGGAATCTGATGGGGAGGGGCAACGGAGGGCAAGGGCCAGGGCACAGGGGGCAATAATTTTGTGTGTGTGGCCCAAATGTCGACCTTATTCATTTTTGTGCGCATGGAAAAGATGTAGCGGGCTCTACGGACACAGCCCTTGGTCAGGGGGTCAGGGGGTCAGGGGGCGAAGGCCGCCTGTAGCTGAAACATTTTTAACTTTTGGACGTCCAATGGAAGCCGCAAATTTGCCCGCTTTTTAATATTTGGAAACGCAAAAACCTCACAAATATATGTTTTATTGCAAAAATGATGTACAATAATTCACACCTTGGCGTGATAAAGTGCCCTTATCACCATCAATTTTTTTGCTGCAGAGGCATGGGAAAGTAGGAGAGGCACGGCACAGCCCCTCCCTTCCTATGGCGCCGCCCATAATGGGTGCTCCAAATGTTAATTATGCTTTGAAAACTCGCCAAAATAAGGGAATTCTAGCCTTTTCAGAATTGTTGTGCAAGACTATAATTTAGATGGACGGCACCCCCTGACTTTTTCTCACGCCGATGTTGCTTTACATAGGTCTATTTCTAATTCCGCTTGTCTGCCGCCTGCTCAGAAGAATATCTGCGTCTGCATCATGATTTGTGACATTTTTTATTTGATGCGCGACTGCATTACATAATACTGTATAGGCTCTAATAGTATGTCGTACATGTACCATAAATTATCTCATTTATTAATACAGACTACTGTAGACAGTGGCGCAGAACAAAGTGAAAAGATACTGTACCTACCGGTACTTAAGAATAACCGTTTCATGACGCATGTAGGTTATAATTTTCGGACAAACACCTGCAAGTGTTCGACACAGAAGAATGGAGAGATCCTGGGTGTTCAAATTGTAGCTCCTAAAATTCCCAAAGTGGGGAATTTTCAGTCCAAAATTTCGTATTTAAAAAAAAACGATTTGCAACAAGAGAAACTTTTTCCGACAGGTTAAACTTTACTGGCAGCTATATACACCTCAGTCGCCTTCCAATTACTCCACTGAACAGAAGATACATGGGCGCACAAAATTTCAATTTTGCCGAACATTCTGCCAAAATGGGAAATTTTTTACCTTTAATTTTTGTATTTTTGTAACAAAAATTTTCCGATAATAAAAACATTTTCCTACAGGCTAAAATCTACGACGCAATCACGATTGCCTCCTCTGCCTTCCCTCCTGCGTCTCTGTGTTATAGGATATCTGTGTTTATTGTTTATGTGTTATAGTGATTGCAATCCCGGGATTGAATTTTCAACCGCGGGATTCGGGATTGAGAAATTTGTAATCCCGTGATCCTGTTTCGGGATTAGGCTCACAGATTTGTCGTCATTTTAATTAATTGACTTATTTCATGCATATGATGTAGTATAGGCCCCTATGGAAGGTATATCCGAACTGCAGGGAGTGATAATGACTGTCAGAATACGAATTACAGTGCACAGCAAAGAGTCGGACTCTATAGCACAGAAATATTTTATTTACCAGACGGCTAAAATTCGTATTTCTATCATTTAGCACGCGAAAAAAGTACGATTTTAACAAATGTTGTAACTTCGTAATCCCGGGATTGGAACGCCGCCAATCACGGGATTCGGGATTGGCGAAAACGGCCGGGATCCAGGGATCCCGGGATTGCAATCGCGGTTGCATTACGCGGTTGTCTGATATCGTCTAAGAATTGTTACGTTTTATAGGAATTTTTATCAGTCAAAATTAATTCCATTAATCACGGGCTTTCAGTGATTATTTTAATAAGTAAAACGAAACGCAGACATAGTCTACCACCGCCCAAATCTGTGACACCGGACCTGTACGAAGTTCACCCCGTAAGCTGCTACTCATTTCCTGTCCCGCTGAGGGTAGGAGGCTGAGTTGAGGTCGCTTGCAAATGACCTTTGGTAAACTTAAAAAGTCGTACGACTCGTATATCGATATAAAAATACTAAACACATGTAAAATTCAAAATAACTTTTTTTCATTATTATTATCACCAAATAATTTATCACAGTGATAAAATACCGTTCAAAAGAAAAAATATAATAAAATCTAATAAATTGAAGCACACTGTCCAATTCACAATTATACTGTAAAACGAGATCTCGGCAACAGATTAATAACACCGCATGTTTACAAAATACGTTCACGTGACTTCATGCATATAAAAGTGACTGTACAAGTGACAAAACCATATTATGCCAATTTCTGCAAAAAAACATTCAATTATGCATCAATAGCAAAAGTGAATAATACTGTTTAAGAAGCATTATGCAGTCAGTGTACAGCAATTTGTCAATCAATTTATTAATCGTGTTATCAATTAAACTAAATTAATTTAATCAAGCACAAAAATAACAAACGTGATAATTATACAACATAATTAGTGACATCACAACATAATGTGGACGTTCATATCAGCAAACTACTAACTACGTGTATAGGCTAAAAATATCACAGAAAGTGTTAATACTGAATGTATTGTGAGAAAAAAACCAGCTTAGTGGCGTAGTCTATCGTACGAAACAAAACTAAAAATTCGCCAAAAAACGAAAAATAGAAAATACTTTGACGCCTAAACGTCGATATGGATGCCTCCATTAGTGTGACTTTGACTGTGACCCGCGACCTTGAAGTTGCTATCAAGCGGTTAGTAGTCAAATGGGTGACTGTCTGCGGACAGATAAACCATCTCAGTACAACCAAGCGCCGAGGTCAACTCAGCCTTCTATCCCTCCGAGGAAGGTAAATTGAGTACCGGCCTGTCTGGCTGTGGTTAAGATGGGGCGCATTCACCTGTGTCAAGTGTTAGTAGGTAACACCGTGTGATCCCATATGGCAAGTGGCGCTCCGTAGCTCTGAGATGGGTTATCCTTAAGATCTATATGCACCCTTTCACCTCGTTACATTTTTTTCAGCTAATACCTATCAAAAATGGAGGCAAAAAAGAATACGAACTACAGCGTCAAAAACCAATAAACAAGCAAAAGGAATACAGCTACAGGACGCCGAAAAAGCACACAATGGCTGACGTATTTAGGGAGCTTTCCCTTTGAAAGTGAAAACAAATTTGTGACAAGAGAAAAACTAATCATAACTGAAAGGGTGTATATCATGCCTACTGTAAAAATATGTACAATCCTTTTCATTTTTTTCAAATATGCGTCTGTGAAAACGTTATCAGAAAGCCAGTTTGAGCGGCGGAAGCGTTTGTCTATCGACGGACCTTGGAGCGTAGTGAAACAGCAGATCTTCACACTCTGCCACCGATAGCTTGCCCAGGTAGTTCTCTGCCGACAGCTTGCCCTACATAGCACAACAACAACAACAATTACTACTACTATTATAATACTACTACAACAACTAATACAACTACTATTACAACTAAACTACCACTAAATCTGTAAGCGAGAGCGAGAGCGAGAGGTAGCGAGCGAGAAACGGGACGAGCGAAAGCGAGCGAGATTTTCCCGTGAGCGAGCGACAATACATACGAGCGAGTCGAAGCAAGCGAAATTTAAAACGGCACGTGATTTTTCACTTTTTCACGCGTGACAGTATGTAATGCTTCACGCATCTTAGTTATCGTCGATGCGTTTGTCTTACTGTGTGTGTCTGTCGCTCTGTCTGTCTGTCCATCGTACTCTGCGACTGTATCAAAACGGTGCAAGCTATGATCACCAAATCTTCACTGTCGGCTGTCACAAATTTAACTTGAGTTTCAGGATCCTAAAAACGGGCTAGATGGGCCAAGGTTACTACAAAAATCAGCGACCTTGAACAACCTTGAAACCCAGATCAAGGGGTTTATTATAGATTTTGGCATTTTATGCTGGGGAGAAGATTAAAAAAGTCAATTGCGCCGAAATGGCTGGAAATAGACAAATACGTCATGCATCTAAAATTGTCCGCATTAAACGTAAATTTCAGCAGTTGAAGTTTCAAATTTTCGACTCCCGATGTTTAGGCAGACCTCAATCACTTTTACCTTGGGTATCACACACTTAAACTTAAAGGAAACCAACTATGGAATCGACTTCCATGTGATCACGGCTTGTGCGATAGCAACAAGCTGTTGTATAAGCGATGTGCCAAGTCAATGGGAAAGCCAAAAATTTGACCCCCGACTGCTCCCACATTTTCAACCGATCTTTCTGAAACTCTAAATCAAGAAAGATATCCGGGATACGACCCTGCGTGCAAAATTTGGTTGATGTGGGACGAAAATGACGAATTTTGGCAAAATTGGCAACAGTAACAGTATAACAGTATAACAGCGGTGGCCGCCATCTTGAATTCAGTTTATCGCCCATAGCTCGCTTGTTATTGAGCAGAAAGTTATGGATATACTACTGTTAATTAGTTGGCTGTGATCGATCAGCGGATTTTCGACTTTGCAGCTCTCAATTGCTTGTAAGCTGGACAAAGAGTCCAAGAAGACCAACTGATAGTCCACTTTTAACGGCATCGTAATCCTTTGCGATTTTGCCATATCGTATTTACGCGAGATATGCGTCATATTTTCGACATGACATTATTTTTGACCTTTCAATTGGCATGCCTGTTACCCCTGCCAAGGAGAACGCTTACAACGATTATCGCTTTGTACGCTTTTTTGCTGTCGAGTACGGACAGACAAGGCAATGTGTTTATCTGTACTTGGGCACTAGTTAATGCAGACATTTTTCTACATTAGTATAAAGAGCAAATCGGTCCATCGAATGTTGTCGATATATCAGTGTCATGTATTGCGCAATGCGCACTGGGTGCAGAGTACACGTTTCGCCACGTGTTGCTGTCTCCTTTCGACCACCTCAAACTAAAGCCAGCGACACACGAGCAAGACACCCGAGCCTGGCATCCTGGCCGGAGACCCGGCCGGGGACCCGGTTTCAGCGACACACGAGCCGCTTTGAGCGGGCCAGGACACTCGGCCCGGGCATCCTGCTCGTGTGTCGCTGACACCCGACGATAGAGCTAAAAGCATTCCATTGCGATGCTTTTTGTGGCCGACGGCCGGGCAGTCGGCTCATGTGTCGCTAGACCCGGATGCCCGGGCACCGCTCAGCATAAAATTTTATTTCGATTTACATACTTATGAACTTGAACAGTGCGTCTTCGGGAAAAATTTGATTTCTTTGTAAGCCTACACTAGTTTACATCTAGTCAGCTTGTCTAAAATTATGTTGTCCTTTGATTCTTAGTACACGTACTTCGTACGTACTACAAAAGCTGCTTTCTGGAAGAATCGAGAACGTGTAAAAAGTAAATGAAATTGTATCAATCACACATTTGTCTCTGTGATATGAAGATCGCATATTGCAATGAAGAAAAAAGCCAAGAAAGAAAAAGGAACGCACTTTGGACTTTTAGGTGACGTACGCGTCATTGCGTTACATATGTCAAATGTAAAATAATTATCGCCCCCATTGCTATAGCATAGCATGGGACAGATTAGAAAATCACTTAGGTCACACTGTCATTCTTTCAGTCTGTCTGTAAACACTCCTACGGCCGCAATTTTGATTCGATTCTGATGAAATTCTGCACAGTGATTCGGGGCCCGAAAAGTAAGATCGAGTTTGTTTGGGATAAACACCTGATAACTCCTTCCTCTATTTTACCCCAATTGTTAAAAATTTGCATTACGGCCTATGGGGACTTCAAGGTGGTATAACACTCGGTGCCCGTAAAAAAATAATTGCGCGCTGTGTTTACTTACTCCCTATTTTCGGGGTCGGGCAATCTAACGGTGTTATTTAAATTTATCCCCTATCAACCCTTGTTGCCATAGCAACCATTCAAATGTTGCAAAATTCTGCGTTACAGCCAATGGAGATATTGAAGTGGTATAACTCGGTTCACGTAAAAGATAATTGCGCGCTGTTTGCACTTACCCTCTATTTTCTGGCCTAGGCTATATCCGTCGGCGTCATTTAAATTTCTCTCTTGCCGACCCCCGTTGCCACGGCAACAAATTTTGGGACAAAACTGACTATAACTCGGCTCCCGCAAAAGATAATTGCACGTTGTTTTCACCTACCGTCTATTTTCGAGCCCGGGCTATGCAATTGTGTCATGTAAATTTCTCCCCTGAAGACCCCTGTTGTCAAATTTGTCTTTAAACAAAAACGGTTGGCTGCCATGACAACAAACCGCTTTTGTTTAAAGACAAAATTGGCTACAGGCTCACAAGAGCGTCAAACGCTGAAACGCAGTTGCTACGCTATATAGCGTGGCAATGGGACAAATATCTCGTTCCGCAGAACGTATTTCTAGTTATTAAAACTTCTTTGCTGACGACGGCTGGCTCCTAGCCGGCTGCCTGGCCGCATCCCGGCCTTGCACCCGGGTTGTGTGTCGCCGGATGTGCGGGCCTCCCTGCCCGGCCGGGCATCCGGCTTGTGTGTCGCTGGCTTAAGGGCCTGAAGCTTTATAGCTCAGGCGTCAACGTGCCGTATGACTGTATAGAAAGAACAGACGTCGCGATGAGGCACTTGCTGTTCTGACGTCGTCCGAGAAAGACAAAAGCCGAAAATTGAACTTTCAACAAAACGCGGCTCACAAACGATCACGTATGTTTCATTTGACTACTGTTTCCGCTTAAGTAAATGTACTGAACGCAGAAGATAACGTATGGTCAATTAGTTACGGTATGTCGCTGCACACAGTGTTATTGTGCCAAAGTCTACCATTTACGGTGTAATTATGTTATTTTAGGCCTATATAATATATATTCTAAAAATTATTATAATTTTTTTCTTAGTGATTGTTGTACATTGTAGTGCTTCTGTCACTGCCAATGTGCGTCTGCGGCACAATAAATACTGTGCTACAATGTGTTACTGTTTAAGAATTAAAGTTTTCACTGTAAGGTCATGGCTTAGTTTCTGTGAAATTTGCAGTGTTTAAGGTGCACAAATACTTTTTGAAGCTGGTAGTTCCAGCCCTGTGTTAACGGCGACTTTTCTTTCCTGTGGGAAAGCGAAAAAATCGACCCCCACAGAATCAATACCGCTGACCCGATTGAAATAAAATTTGGCATGGTTGATTACGTCGGCGAGACGGCACTCTGTGCAAAGGGGCTTCTAGGCAAATAGCCTAGGTGAAATATACGCAAATGTTTAGCTATAGGCATACTTTTTTATTTCAACGCACCTACATGTAGACTACGAGTCAAACCCCTTAAGGGATTTTTACGCGCAATAGGGCTCAAACGACGTGACCTCACGCAAGGCGCAAACCTTTTTGGGTTAAAAAATTAACATTATATATAGAAAAAAATTTTAAAATGACAATGGCGCCTATGGGTAAAATTAATTAATTGAATTAATTAAAATTAAAATTAAACAAATCTTTAAACGGTCTTAACTCCAGCTGTGTATAAGATAGTGTCGTAATTTTTGGCTCCAGAGTATGGTTTTCACTGCTGGCAAATCTAAAGGTCTCACTGAAATTTACCCCGGCTCATTTCTGGTTGGCATGGCAACTAAATTTGGGACAAAATGGACTATAACTCGGCTTCTGTAAGAAATATCTGCAAAATCTTTGCGTCTATAGGAAGGTTTTTCGGGGTTGGGCCATCGAATACTGCCAACAAAATTTTTCCTCAACCGACTTTTGTTGCCATGGCAGCGAAATTTGAGACAAAAGGGCTATATTTTGGATTTTGTAAGGAAGCTTCAAGAACTTTGCGTCTAATCGGAGTTTTTGGAGGACGGGCTGTTGAATGATAAATCTAATTCTACCACAACCGACCCTTGTTGCCGTTTGAATGTCACGTTACCCCAAACGGTCAAACTCGTGATTGTAAAATATCTATGGCAGATATCTCCGTAAGTGATCAACTGTAGGAATACGTTATTTTACTAATAAAGCAGCAAATATAAATGTACAAAACATAAGTTTATACACTTGTTAACGGCAACATTTAAGGACTTGCACATCGAATTCGAAAACAGCAAAAATTGCAAAAGATTACATTATTCAGCACAGGGGCGTCTATATCCTCCTAAGTCCTTGGAGCAATTTTCCCCCTAACTCAAGGTGAGGCGTAGGTGCCGAGAACAAGGCGCCGTAGGCGTCGACAGGGTGGTGAATGAGGAGGGGGTATCTTCCTCCAAAGCCATATACCTCCACCCAGCCGACTATGGAGTCGGCAGGAGCGTCGTGAGCTCCCCGAGATGGTCCGTGGCAAACCCGGCGAAAAACGAATTTGGTGCATTTTAAGCATCACAGAGCACTTCCGGTTGCAAGCAGTGTTCGATTTGCCGGGAGGTTCGGGGGATTTAACCCCCTCCCACTGCATGAGGACGACCTCCCCACTGTAACTTGTCCGGGGAGTCGGCTTTGACCCCTCCCCAGAAGGGTTCCAGGAGCAACTAAACAAAACGTGGGGTACAAAAAAGGGTGAGTGTCCCTGTGTCGCAGGACCATAACAGTAGTAATACAAGAAATTTGAGCTAATGCTCACGAGACGCGCGAAAGCCTATAGCATGCCCATGCTTATCTGCAACCATTTTCATGAAAGACTGGCCAACATCGGAAAAAATAGCGACTTTTACGGGGGTACAGCTCTTGGATGCCCTCGTGTGCATGTTTTCTTGAACCTAAAAAAAATCGAGACTTTGACCTTCGAAATCTACGTTCAATGCTGAAAATTTCAAACGCACCTTCTCCATGTCTATCTCAATTGATTTTGGCGCAATTCGCTCTTGAAATGTGTCTCGCAGCCCGAAATCGCCAAAAAAATCCATAAAACCCCCTTTTTAGCGTTCAAGGTCATCCAAGGTCATTGAATTCGGCGGCAATTAAAAGCCAGTGTACGACTTTCTATTAGTAATTAATATTAGCCTATCTCGCACCGTTATTGAGATACAGCAACTTATTGGCTAAAATCGCTAATTTTTCCCATCACCCTCTCATTTAGCGCCCTCGTTCGCAGTGACCTCCTTCGAATTTACGGAAAAGCTTTATGGTTTCTGAAACTAGAGTCTTCCAGGCAGCTGACCTTGAAGATTTGGTGATCCTAGCTTGCACCGTTTTTGACTGATCCACCCGTGTGACGGACAGACACACAGACAGACGGACAGAATTGCGATGGCTAAGACGCGCTGAAAGCAGTAGCTGCTTTCGCACGTAAAAACGTCAAAACGGTAGTGACAGAACAGCAACAGGACAATTTTTAATTACTTGAATTTTATTCGATCGTCAACTAAATGCAGTTTAATGGAATTTTGGAGCTCCTGCTTCGAAGAATTAAGTGCAGAGCCGGCCGAAGGGCCCCCTACCCTCCGGTCGGGGGCCTCACGTATGCTCACAAGCCTCATGCTACGTATGAAAAAATTTCTAGTTTTTAAATATATTCAAAATGTAAAATAAGAAAACATGTAGAGAGTTTACCCAAAACGGACAAATCTATCAATTTTCATTAATGTACAGTAATCTGTGACGTATTGCGGCGTATTAAACTTCATTTTTTGCAAAGACAACACAAATTGTATCTGATTTTTTGCATTTCGAATTTTAGAAAAGTGGACAAACTTGCGGCTTCCACTGAACGTCAAAAAGTCAAAATTGTTTCAGCTTCTGACCAGGGGCTCTACCTCTGGACTCTGCAGACCCCCGTTTATAGGGGCCTCACAGTTGCATTTAAGGGGCTTCCAACTCTCTAGCGCCGGCACTGATTAAGAGAATTTATGCACGTGCGTTAATTTTTCTTCAAGCGCGTTAATTCTTTAACCCGTTAATGCGCTAATTCGACAGCTCTAATTTTATGGCTATAATGCTCCAAATTCGATTTCGGTTGGGGCTCTGCAGTAGACCCAACTGGGGGAGCTCGCGATACTCCCGCAGACCCCCTAGCTAGAATTTCGAGGGCAATAAAAGGAAAAGGAAAAGGAAACAAAGAAAAAGAGAAAAAGACAGGAGAAATAAAGAAAGACAAGGGAGGGTAGGTCGAAAGAGAAAAAAAGGGAAAGGAAGGAAAGCGGAAAGATTCTCTGGATTTGCTAACCGAAGCCTAGCTACGCCATTGCAAAAAATTTATGTATTATTAACTGAAAGCTTCAGTCCCTAGACCCACTGTAAAACTTCTGTAACCCAGATCCCACGCCTCTTCAAATCTCGAATGCGCCCCGCAGCCCCGAAAATATGCTAAAATGCGTTAGCGTTAGCGGACGGGGCTCTGCTCCCGGGCCGGACAACGATGGGGAAGCTCACGATGCTCCCCAAATCTCCTAATCGTCTAGGGATTGAGATATCTCCTCCTTCTAGAATATAACGTGCCATAGGTCTACAGCAAGCTTTGCATAGTAGTACACGATATTTGATATATGTGGTTGTCTCACTGAAAATGTGGGGCAGAAAATGTGCATTTTTCTTTC
>Ga0056128_1003220_pt1 | contig 19903 bp, 7 predicted proteins | sample WorMetLIZISLAND2_FD_71113 | JGI IMG/M metagenome (GOLD analysis project Ga0056128, IMG submission 71113) | Marine gutless worms symbiont microbial communities from Max Planck institute for Marine Microbiology, Germany - Olavius geniculatus... ... | reverse complement strand
GTTTTCGTGTTAAGAATGAAACGACCTTGATTTCTGCAAAAAATCGTGTAGATCTAAGCAGTATTTCTGAAGTTAGAAGCTATATAACAGAGTGGCCTCGTTTTTTTGGGCCACCCTGTATATTTGCGTAAGTCCAACAAACAACGTCTGATTGTGGCAAAATGCCAGATTAACAATGCATCATTTATTGCTAACCAAACTGCCAAATTTCAGTTAAATCTGCCAACGCAAACAATAGTTACAGCGGCTTTTGTGAGATTACCACAAAACGTGAACTGTCCATACCAGCCGCCAGGGGCAATTTGTTTTATCTTGACAGTGTCCTGCGACGTGTCTCGATATCGCATCGCCTCGACTTTATTGTTTCTGGATTTCTTTGCTGCGCTTGACGTCGATTTCGGTTTTCCGTAAGCCTCTATTGTATTTTTATAAACTCAAAGCAATGACACACTTTGACAAATTAACAGTTTTTTGCACCAAAGTGACAAAACATAAAGCTGTGTTGTTGCCATTGTAGATTAAACTGTTCTTGATATAGTTATTGCTGTCTGCAAGGAGATCTACGTGTACCAACTTCGGATGTAGTCTTTCTTGACTCTTCTTTACATCCACCTCTACACCCGCGCTATACACTCCACGACTTCGATGCATGCAAATGTAAAAAAGTAGTTTTTCATTAACTTGACTTAAGCCTATGCTGTGCAAAAACGCAAATATCTTACAATGCACAAATTTGTCTTCATGACTAACTTAATGGTTTAGCCTATGTACTTTGAACAAATAAGCTGAGCAAAGCAGCACGTCAGGAGAAAAAATTGTGAGTTTTTAGCCTCGGTTAGTCTTGACACAGTTGACATTTATGAAATATTTAGTTCAGGAACCTACCAACCGTGATTTTCCGTCCGTTTGCTTACTATTTCTGCACAGACTGAGCCGGCTACTGGTTGAAACTTGGAAGTGCGGCAAGTCTATGTAGATAGAGTAGAGACAGGCAGACCGAACTGGCCGATCGAGACGCTGATGTTTAGACATGCGCTGAGTTGATGGATGTTGACAGCGGCTAGCGGGACCAGGTGTAGCCTAGTCCCTGGTCGACGGACACCTGCCCTGCACGCGCCAGCATGATGGGAGGTCTACGCGTCATCTGGCGTATTAGAGGATAGCGGCAAATCATCGGCCACACACAGCCGGTGCTTTGAAGTAAGCCGCCAAGGAACGGCGCAGACCCTTCACACGTCTTTGACCTCTCGCACAACTCTTGCTTCCTCGCCGGCTTGCTGTGCCGCGCACCAGCACATCCCTAGCTGCTGGCAATAAACGTCGACGCACTCGACAAAAAATCGAGCAGCGGCAGCACGCTGTACTCGTTGCCACGCTATACGTGTAGGATTTTCAGTTTCGTTTTAGACTCAATCTTCAGTATGCGTGGCACGGTGGCATTGCCAGGCAATAATAAGAGGGGAAGGCAATGTGAATGCGGCAAGCAATTAAAAGTGAAGAATAATTTGAGGTAGGCTGTTGACCAAAATGGGTATGTAAGTATTATAGGCCTTAGTTCACGGGAAGGTCCCTTTCACATGCAGTGAGAGGTTTTGATCGAACACGACGTAGCCTATTTGGCTTATTCCCAAAACTTGCATTTGCAAGGATCATCTAATTACAGGCCGGTATCTAACTTACATTTGTCGAAGGTGCAAGGATTCCTGACAGCCCACAGCATGATGCCGATATACAGTGTACCAGTCCGCGTACAGGCAGCACCACCACACGGAGACGGTGCTGTTGAAGCTGTTCAGCGATCTTCAGCAGGCCAAGGACCGTGGACAAGTGTCGGCTTTTTGTCTCCTGAACCTGACGGCGACATTTGACACGGTGGATCACGAGCTGCTACTCTAGCGACCATATTGTTATTTCATAGACGAAAGCACATAGCGTGTTTGTAACTAAGTTCAGACTGCAGAGTATAAAAATGTTACGACAAACTACGTAGGCCTATCAAGAAATAGCAGATTTCTTACAGAGTCCATTGGTGGAAAAATTGTAAGAATTGATCAATATTTAGCGAAGATATGGACAAAGTGCGATAGCTTACTTTTTTTGACCCACCCTGTATATACGACTCGTAGATGCACCGTATAATCCAAGCGATCCAACATCGTACAAAATGTGATATTGCTTTAAGAATCAAGTCAAACAGAAGGTATAAACAAAAACTAATGACTGCTAAGTTTATTAACTGTCTAGTTAATTATTTGATTGATTGACTGACTGACCCAATGAATGGGATGGAGTTCAGGTAATATGGAGTAATCCGACTGAGGTTATCGACCGCAGCTGTGTTTTAAAGTATTTTACTACACAAGGAAACAGCTGCATCATCATGCCACTTTCACAGCTGCTGCTGCTGCTGGTCTAGGCGCCTGAACTCGATGCCGGATGATGAGTTTCTAAGCTTTTTCTCGCTGTCCGACGACGGCGGCGTCAGTGAGGAGGCCTGGCTTGCTGCTGCAACCCAGTTCGCGACCGGCGCCTCCCGCCATCAGACGTTAGCGGTGCCAGGCAGGGTCGAGCCCGGTACAGAAGAGATTTATCTTGTCTAGCTGTGACTGTCGATACATCGTACGTCGTCGTATATCCCGGCGGATATGCACCGCGCACTGTAGAAGAGAGGAAGGGAGGGAAGGCTGGGGCAGCAGTCGTGGTGTGGTCTCGCACGCTGATGCTGGTCGGTGATGGAGATGAACGCGCTTCAGCTGCAGACTTCTTGCCTCGTCGTCGTCGTGTCGTCGTCTCCTCGCTCAACGCTAATTTGCGTAAACAGGCTGCGTGCGTGTACGCACGTGTGGCGCATCGTCTTTCGTTGCTTCCCTGGTACGCTGGCGCCACGCATCTCGACTGCAGTCGACTCGAACCTAGTCGCAGTGCCCAGTTGCTGTAATCAGACCATCGCTCAGACTCAGTCTCGGCAAATTGCCAGCCAGGTCGCCCAGGATTTCCTCGTTGTACTTCACGGTTCACAGTACCCGCCGATAACAGAATATTCGTAAATGGCAGCGCAACAATTGCACCCGACTTAGCGGTATAGTAGTAGGCTACATTTGGAGCTACATTTCGCATAAAAATTTTAAGAGTAGCGTTATAGTAAAACGCACGAAGCTGACGCTCTGCTCCCTTAGCGATAGCCGTGTTATAATAAATTATTTAAAGGTTACATTGAAAATATCCGAAGAGTTTTTATTTGTTATTTTATTTCGGTTTTTGTTCTTCGTTACTGTGAGCGTAATGTTAGCGATTTCTTGCAGACGTGGCGTCACGAGCGCAAACAGCGTTTAGCACGCCGTGTTCGTTGTAGCGCGGTGTTTCGTTGCACGTGATTACCACGTGCGGCAAATGACAAACCGCTGCCAGAGATGCGGCCTCTATGATGTATGTACGACGAAACGTGGCGTGATGCTTGACTTACGCCAGTGCTCGTCTTCGCCGTCTTCGAGTAACTGTGAGATCGAACTGCTATCCTATAGTCACTCCGTCTGTTACGATGCGCGGCCTTCCTTTGCACTCAGTTCCATCCAAGTTTGCTATTTTGAACTTCAGTCCCTCAAAGTTCAAATTTGGAGCATGGGTTCGCGTTTTTTTCTAAAACAAGAAATCAATGTATTTTGTACAGATTTATTAGGCCTATAACTAAATGCGTTCTGCGTCACTTTGAAATTTATTGTATTGATCTAAAGATGTACTAAATAAATATTCAAATTTTTAAGGTTGGCAGCAGGTTTCAGACTAGTTGTAATGTATAGTATCCGCGATTAATCTGTAAGTACAAAATGAAATAGATACTAATGTATGTCTTTATTTACCAAAGTTATCGTAGTAATAAAAGTTCTACGTTTCTACGGATAATGTAATAAGCTTAGCGTCATATGTCGCGACTCGCAAGTTGTTTAAAAGAGCAACCAGAAGGCACACTGAATTATAAAAAAATTTAATAAAAAGTAAAACCAAAGTCAGATACTGAATATTTTGTATTATGGTATTCGGCCGAATGCAACATAATACAAATAGTTGACCCCAACAGTAGTCCACCGTTTCGATATTGTGCATGTGGTAGAGATGTGACATCGCCTTTGCCCGTTGCACATAGCATTAATGGCCAAAGTTTAGCGTGTGCGTCACTGTCCACTGTCATTATTCGTAGGCCTATTTAGTGTTATGTTTGCTTTACTACTGCAAATACAAATAATCGGCCTACTGTTTGAGCAAAAAAATATTCTCTACACTCTTTAATGCAGTGGATATTAATTATTAAAGAAAAAAAGTTTGAGAAGTTGTAGTATATCGGCGGCACACTTTGGCCGGCTGAAGTACAGAAGTAGTAAAACTGACAGTTTTTCTGTCGTCGTCGTCGTCTAGACGGAGACGTTCGGTCGAAGGCTCCTGCGTTAAGTTGTTTGTACTGGGATATATTGGCCGTGAACTTTCCCACAGTGTCGTTCGATCGTTACGGCTCTGTCGACAAACTTTGTAGCGTCGACATCGGCGGCGGGCGCCCGCCGGAGCGTGTCAGTAACTGCACAGCAGCAGCAGCAGCAGCAGTAGCAGCAGCCGTTGCCAGGCATCAGTCGATCTCCATCTGATGCCGAGTAGCCGTGCAACGCGCCGCGGTGTTACGGGCCTTGGAGATTAGACAGCTGCGGCGGGCCTGGTAGCGGTAGCCAGGGACTTGACTTGTTGCTTACGATCGGCCTTCATGTTACTGTCCGTCGGCACGGTTCAGTGTGAGTAGAACGTTTAGCTCGACAACTGGCTGCTACTGTCGATTTAACGCTACGTTGCCGAACGTTATTAAATTCGTATCACTGCAACGTTCGAGTATATGCGCTTACGTCGATTTCTTGTCGAGCGAACTTCACTGTTGTACGGACACGGATTCGTTACTCGTGAGGCCGCAAAGGTCATCGTGGGTGTAAAACGGAATAAAAAAAAACTGTGGTGTCCAGCGTACGGTGCAGAAACAAAGATCCGGCGACTGTGTCAGTGAGCGAGTCAGTCGACGCTTGGCTGCGACAGCGACTAACGAACGCCGCGTAACGGTAACGAAGATGAATTAGCGGAGATCAGCGCAACGTAGTCAGTGGGCTCAGTGGTCAAACGGTCTCACAGCTTCCGTCGCCTACTGATTCATCGTAAACAACCGGCCTGAACGCCGGCAAACACGTCAACGATGCTGACGCTAAATAGCTGTAACTCATCGATGCTCGTTCGGCGCTGTTTCTACAGTACGGCGCGAGGTTGGTGCTTAGACTGATCGCTGCAGTTGACTGCTGAACGGCAGCACATTATGACCGGTCGCCGACGTCGTCGACGACGCTTGTTACAAGTCTGTCGATTTGATCTGTGCTCTGGAGTCGCGAGTCGTCTCAATGCGACGCTCTAGGACGACTGTGTACTCGCGCCGACGACGAATCATGACCGTCGAAACGCTTGTGCTCGTTGCCTGTCTGCTGCTGGCCCTGCCGTCAACGCGTCATGATGGCGGCGGCGCAGTGCTGGCAGAGCGACGTCGTGCAAGTCGTGATGGTATCGGACCTCCAGCGCGTGTGCCGTGCCCTGGCCAGACGTGCCGGTGTCGAGTGACAAAGACTGGCGAACCGATTGCACGATGCCGCGCAATTCCACCGGAAACGTCGTCGTCGTCGAACGTCGTCTACGCCGAGCTCCTCGTCAAAGGTTCCAACATCACGCGTCTGCGCGCTCTGTCGTTTGCGAATGTGCACGCCCGGTCTCTTGACCTCAGCGGTAACCATCTCTCCGACTCAGATGCCGTCGACGTCGATGCATTCGACGGCCTGGAGACGTCGCTGGAGGTCCTGGCGATGAGCGGATGTGGACTGACGATCTTCCCATCAGAACCGCTGTTGCGTCTTTCCCGTCTCAGAGTTCTCCGTCTTGAAGCCAACGCCATCAGTGACATCCCGGCGCGGGTGCTGGTCGACTGCGGACCGTCACTGCGAGAACTGTACGTCTACCGCAACCTGATCGACAGCATAGACGCTGCAGCGTTTGCCGGGCTGTCCGGCGTCGAAAAGCTCAGTCTAGCGGAAAATCGCATTGAGACGTTACCAGTCGGACTGTTTGCGACGCTGGTGAACCTCACCAGTCTCGACCTGGCTCACAACCGGCTGAGTCGTCTGTCCGACGGCTGGCTGGATGGGCTGTCGCGTTTGCATTGGCTGCAGCTCGACTCAAATCGACTCGTCGAACTCGGTCCGGCCACCTTCCGCGGTGCTCCGGCACTGCGCGCCATGCGACTGGAGAACAACCCACTGACGACTATCGGACGCCGGACATTTCGTCCAATTCGTCGTTTGGACTACCTGTCGATTGACTTGTCGCGTGTCAGTCCGCTGAACAGGCGTACGCTAGCTGGTCTGCGGCGTCTGAAGACGCTGAGTCTGGGTGAGATTGGACACTCCAGCCTGTCGGACCGCGTCTTCTCCGGCGCTCGTCGACTCAAGTACCTGTCACTGTCCGACTTCGACGGCGTGCTGGACGCCAACGCGGCGCTTCGACCGAGGCTTTTCAACCGCCGTTTCCGTTTCCGCCATCTCAACGTCTGGCTGCAGCCTATGCGTCAGTGCCGCTGCACGGAGCCCTGGATTCGCGCGCTCGGAGCACTGGGCGTCTACGTGCACGGCTACTGTTCCGATGACAGGCCGCTCAGCTGCCCGGCACCCGGCAAGAAACTGCAGACGTCTGAGAACAGTGGTCGACGCCGTGGTGGCACCAGCGCGTCGGCGTGGTATCGACTACGCTGATCACACGTCACCATGCAAGACCACATGTTACATTGTGTCATGTCAGTCTCCACGCCAGTTCATTAGCGTGGCCGACAAACGACACAACGGTTTACCACTGTTGTCGTTCGTCAATGCTGACCAAATAACTGGAAATGCTGACAATCGTTCTTGTCTTTTAGGACGGGCAGTACATAAATGCAGACACATTTTCGAGTTGACTCGGTTTTGTCAGCTGTATCCGTCGCATTCGACCAAATGTCACACGGTTAGGAGTGTCGATGTTACACCGGTGGCATGCGGTAAACGGAAGACTCGTCGACGTGTCTGGTTTGTCGACATCGACATTATGAGAAGGCAGCTCGATTTTGCATGCGTATATTTAAGATTATGTACAGCAAAACACAGCTAAGCTACGTTGGGCGACTTCACTTTTTGACTTAGACTTTCGCTAAGACTTTCGCTGAGTCTAAACTTCGGTCTAAGTACCTACTTAAGTCAAAAAGTGAAGTCGCCCATTATGTCCACAAATAAGTGCCACCTTCATAATATTTTGCAGTAGCAAGCGCAAACGTACACCGAGTCAAATAGAACTATACACACACACGAAACGATATCCATTCTAAAACACGACGTTTTAAACAGTCGTCAAATAGCGCCTCGTTTTCGTTTCAGAGGAATCTGCCTAGTCTCTTTTAAGGAGGGGCACTTTTTGTGGACACAGTGTAGAGGGCAGTATTTGCAACAAGGCAGCGTTATAACATGTATAAAGTAGCGCACAAACTTAGCTTAGCGTTAATTTCGTCGACGTTTAAACGTACAACATTCTCGTTGGTGTCTAGTTTTGCTCAGTATTAGGCGTAATATTTCAAGTTTGAATATTGGAAGGTGACTGCACAGCTAATGTTTTATGAAAGATACGTTAATAGCACTTAAAGCTCGTGTATTTTAACTGCTGTAATATTTATTTCACAGCAACTTAAAATCGTTGTATGCTAATAACGAATATTGTCTTTTGAAAAATACGGAAATTAATAGTTCTTTATTTTGGAATAGGCTCTATTGCCTAGGAAAATTGTACAGCGGCTGAGTGTGGTTTTCAATTCTGCTTTACGGCAACGAGTGTGGGACGAGCTTGGGCAGTTACGCAATTGTGGCAGGAGAGAGCTGATGGAACGATAGCGTAGCAAGAATGCCTCAAATTTTTAGGCTTTTTTGTGTTTTCCGCTGACATGATTTTTACTGAAAGAATTGAAACATCCTGCATGGCTACCTTGGCCACACTACAAGACATGTCTGAATAACGGGGTCCCAAAATTGACGACTCTGAACGACTTCGTCATCGGTTAAACGTCGGCTGGTGTGTGTGGCAACCAGCAGTTGGTTGGTAGTTTTATCACGCAACAGCTGTCTGTCCATCTGTCCGTCCGTCCGTCTGTCTGTTCGTCAGTCGTCAAATAACGCATCGTGTTCGCGGCGCAGTTAATCGGTCGATTAATTTGTGTCAATACGCGTAGGTCATTGGAGATGCGCCGTCTGGGACTGGCTGCCACTCTCCAATCCACATCCAGTCCCTGGGTCCCTGGTGAGCGGGTGCCCAGCCGGCGCCGTCGTCGCCGCTTTTCTGTTGTTTTACTGCGTAATTGTCCATAGTCCGGCGTCAGTGTGTGTACGCAATCGTTTATCACACTAAACTCGTCGAAATGATGATCAAATTCGTCGGATTGCGTTCATAGAAACTTGTGTATATATGCTTTAGTTTCATTATTTATTAACCGTTTCGTCATGGAAATTATTTACGCGTTTGCTTTGTTTGTTATATGTAGTTTTTTTTATTGTTCGTTGCTATGCAAATGTAGTACAAGTTGTCAATTTCACTATGCTACTGTCTGTTACGTGTGCACACGCGTAATCTGTGACCAAACGAGAAACGACTAAGCAGATTATCAAACAACATTCTTCTTGATATTTTGTATCATGTTCATAAGGATATTTTAACGGATCACTTTGAAAAATAACGAGCCTTTAAAATGGATCAATTCGCGATGTTCTACGATTAGTTCATACTTGGCTATGCCAGCTCTACTTGAAAGCACTAGTACACTATGTCCGGAAAAAAGTAACCCCTTAGACATCATACAACAGAAATGTCAAATCTAAACCAAATTTCGAGCATTTAATTACCAATAAATTTTTGAAGCATCTACCAAACTTTGTTGAAAATATTATTTTTAGCGGAGTTATCAATTGTTAAATATCGATAGCAAAATGTCTGTTACCAATATGGCGTTACATAAGTAAATCTTTCTTTTAGTGTACATTTGCGTAACTACAATAAACAACAACTGATTTTAGCAAAATTCTACACCAATAATGCGTCAGTTATTGGCACTTAAAGTACAAAATTTCAGTTAAATCTGCCAACGCAAACGACAGTCACAGTAGCTTTTGTCAGGCCACCTCCAGAACACTTCAGTTTCAGGTCTTTGTGTTTGACGTCATCCGCAAACACCGGAAACTAAAGTGTTTTGGGGTAGCTTCACAAAAACCGCTGTAACTGTCGTCTGCATTGACGGATTTGATTGAAATTTAGTACTGTGATAGCCAATAAACGACACATTATTGGCGCAAAATTTTGCTGGAATCAGATGCTGTATTTTTGAAAATACGCAAATGTACAGTAACAGAAAAATTTACTTATGTAATGCCATATTGTTAGCAAAGATATTTTGCTATCGATATTTAACAATTGATAACTTTGCTAAGAAACAATATTTTTTAACGAAATTTAGTGATCTTTTCAGCAATTTATTGGGGATTACGTGTACAAAACGTTATTCAAATTTGTCCAGATTTGACATGTTTATTGTACGATGTCTAGGGAGTCACTTTTTTTCCGGACACAGTGTAGATTACACTCCTAGAACATTAACATGTGTAGGCCTAATGCCATACTGATCTGTCGAACAGTGTTATTGTCGGTTTCATTACATTTCAAACGAGCACGCCAATTAGCTTACAGTAGCATGCTACTGAACAAGAGTCACTAGGCCTAACATGCGTGAAAATAAGAGATAAAATTCGGACGTTAAAAGATCGATGCATTATCATCGCACGACAGACAACTGTCACAGGAAAGGCTTTAGAATGAGAATTCTTGCTAATACCTATTTCGGTTGATATACATGTATTGAATATGTGCTCAGTCATCCTGCTCGAATAAAGTAAAAAAGTCAGGTGAAAAATTTTTTAAAAGATTCATTTAATGGGGGGCATTCAAGATCACTTGATGATAAATAAACGTATCGCAGAAATTATATACAACTTAATCTGTGTGGTTGCTTTGCATACTATAATGACAACATAGGTACGTTTAGCCCACCAGCGCAGCAGCAGCATCAGCAGCAGCGGTCATCAGTGCGGTCATCAGTCAGCTCATCATCGCATGAGCATCAATGCGCAGCATGTGCGGACGAATGACTGGCGAGTGGGTACGAAAGCAAGCTCTTATAGCAGCGATGATAGTGGCGACTGACATGGCCGTCGAACAGCCCGGCAGCACCAGTCACATACATGTATCTGATGGACGTGGAATGTAGTAATGAACACGCGATGACGGACCTACGGCCTGTTGAGCATAGTCAATTGACAGCTACTGCTTGCTTGCTACAGAAGGTCATAAATTATCTGTCTACTTGACTCGCTTTACTGACCTCGGGTCCACTGAAATGCAGAAGAAAACGCAGACGGACAAACAAAGGACAAAATAAGTTTGTTCTGATCATATAAGCACGTAAACTGTATCTTAAAACACTCGATAGTAACTATAGCGTTTAACGAATTTTGCACCTACACTTTCCAAAATTTGTCACGACATCAGTGGATGATGGCTAACACGACGTTGTAGACCTACAGTACCATGATGCAATGCGTAATGTGGCCTTCTTTGATGGTGGTTTCTAGAATTTTGTGTTTATCAGTTATAGGTCTGGCCTTAAGTTTGTTAATATCGCTGCAGTGATGTGACAATTACGATGATCAAATGCAAGACAGCGATACAGCTGTTAATTAATAGTTCGGGTCACCGTGTTAAAAAGAAGCTTAATCGTAAATCGTCGAAGAAGTGAACGTTGAGATCAGACAGAATAGACGTTTTAATAGTTTTTTTTTACTGGAAGCACTGTGATACTTGTTTCCAGTAACTGTTTACGACAACCATTATAGGCCGAAACAAGGTTCGACGTGAGACTGACTAAAAGTTTATAGGTTCTTTGCGCACAGAACGCGATCGATGTCTTCCATATAGGCTAAACTGAATTTTGAAAGACATGTCGGCGTGTGGAAATGGTCATTGGAAGTATTCAAAAAAATATTTTATCTTGTGTTTCATCATGATCACATTTCTTTGACTGCTGAAAAGACGCAAATTGCCTTCGTTTCAGTTTTAACAATTGTTTACATCTAGGCCTACTGCGTGATACAAAAGCGATCGATTGACAAGTCCTCGAGAACACATCACTGGAAATTTGGGAGCAAAATTTTGAACCTGGAGTATACATTATATTGTCTGTCTAAAATTTACAGTTGTCTGTTGCAAAATTGCAACTTACTACCCTCTACTGTTTGAATTTGTGACTGCGTTAAATTATATCGATTTCGGGAATACGCGAAATCTCCTTGTTTAGGATCAGTTATCAGAAATTACATATATGTTACCATAAAAGCTTTTATATTAGCATAAAAACTTGGTTTAGTTATTCGACAGAATGCAGGCCTAGTTATATTTCAGGATTGTCTATTTTTATAAGCGCTGTTATAGCTACAGTCGGCAAGTCTCTGTCTGGTCCGTCCGTCATGTTGGTATTGTTGTGCCAAAAAAACGCTAACAACGCGATACTGGACAATACAGGAACGTCAAAAAAGTGGAGATTTTTGATCAAACGGCAGCAGATGGAAGAAAAATCTAAACGTGATGAACGGTGAACGTATCAAGTCTTGACACTTGAGACTCGACAGCTGCGCCTAAGTTGCTTAACAGTCGTTTGCTGTTTCTGGTCACTGTGATGACTGCGATGCCATTGCGTCAGCCCTCACATGGAAGCCTTGCAGCCTTCTGCAGACAACAGCAGCAACAGAAGCAAGGATACGGCAATCAGGCGCCACCTGTGTGTTAACAGCGAGTCAGCAGCGACGTCATCGGCGTCGGAGTCAGCAACCACAGACGACTGCTGCCAAGTATGTCTCGTGGAACCACGCGAGGGTTTCACATTAGTACCATGTGAACATCTGCGACAGCTATGCGACGAGAGTTGTCGAGCTGAGCAACCGAACCCCTAAGTTAACTTGCTGTGGTGACTCCGACGACTTTGTAAGTTTGTACTGCCAATTAGCCTAATTGCTTAAACTGCTTTCAAGCATAAGTCTGCTGTTTAAGTAGGCTTACTGCTGTACCTAGACTGAGGCGTAACTTTTATAATAATAGTGTGCGTTGTGCATATCTAATTGTCGTATCTCGAAAGCTGAATCCAGCCGCAGTCACAAAGACCATGTAGGCATTATATTGTCATTATAAGGTCTGAACTAATGGACAGTTTTATTGGTACCACGTATGCCTATGTTATTGCTTTTATTAATATTTAACGCAGTGATGGAGTAATGCGATATTTTTACCTATTTTCCCCACGTATTACGATATGAGGCCTACGTAAAGCTTTTTTGAAGTAAAAACATAGTTACCGTTTTAATTTGACGTGTGTATAAACACATTTAAAAAAATAAACCACAGCAAAACTTAAGTCCGCTTCCGCAAGCTATCGCTTACGGGCGGACTAATAATGTTAAAAACTAGGAAATCTGTAATTTTTCTCAGCTTAAGTTTTTGGAGGTTGAAACAATTTCGTTTAGTTTCTGGGCTGACCGTTAGGCTAAGCTTAACGGCTTGACCTATGGTACGAGTTGTCGTCTGTCGTCTGTGTGTCCGTTTTTTCGTAACGCATGTACCCTGGCTAACGGGCAAGTCTAAGGACAAATTTTTTTGCACGGATAATTAGCCCTGTGTCGAAACTCTCAGCGTACAAAATTTGGGGCAAGCAGTGCAAATGGAGCATTTTCAAATTTGGGGTTAAATGGAGTGGGTAAGAAAAATGAGAGTTTTCAAGGGAAAACTGGCCATATTTCGAAAACGGTAAAAAATAGAACCAAAGTTCCTATTGAGCACTAAATTAATAGGAAGTTGCATAAGCCCTTTCACATGAAACGAAAATCATTTGCTGGCCTTCCGATACCCGCGTACGGTCGGCCCTCCCTAGCAACAGTTGGGCTTCTTGTTACTAGTGTGACTAGCGCAGGTTACTTTTTAACGTTACGCGCTGGAAGATAAAGTCTATAAAAATGTACGTTTTAGCCGTAACTTGCTGGCACAAACCTCCGCCTAGAATGGTGTACTCAACAGGCGAACAGCGGACTCAACATAACTCCTGCGCATAATTTTAAGAAAGCTGCAAGACGATTCATGAACCTTGGATCCGGATCCGAAATTGTATGACCACCAAAATTAAAATGGTTAATGTTCTGGCCACTTTCCATCTTTCCGTAAAGTTTCATCAAATTCCGTTTATAATTTGCAGAGATATGCTGCTAAATTAATCATTATTAGGCTAAGTCTACGCACTATTTCTATAGCAAAAAATCCACCAAAAATGTGGATCTGTGGATCACAACCGAAAACTAACTAAATTTTTCTTAGGCTATGACTAAACTCTTTATGAAATTTCAGCGACATTTGTTCATGACTTTTTTTTTATTAAACCACGTCCTTTTAGCGAATTTAATAGCATAGGGAATCAATAGACTGACAGTAGCAGCGGCCTACCGTGATTTTACCACGAGTCTACTTGTAGCCTACTTTTTACGGCTCTAAGGCGTAGCCTAAATTGCAACATAGGCTACAACTTGTTTTTCAAATCAAGGATCACCCATATAGGCTACAGTATGCTGTTTGCTCAACAACTCACTGCCATCACATCGACTTGCATCTCGACGTTCTGTTTCGCCAACACAACCGCTGACGACACCCTGCGCTGTGGGAAGATGACAGCTTGTCGACTTCTGTGGTCAATAAACGTTTTTGTTCCACTTGTTCTTATAGTACAATCCGCCAAACCATTACTCTATAGTCGTGTTTTTATTGAACGGTTTTCTCACGGCGAACTTGCACACAGATGTCAGTCAACACATCCATGAATCATGTCGATGTTCCACTCCCAGTTCGATGGCGCTTATGAAGCTGACCACTACACAATCAGATGGCGACTAAAGCCCGAACTCCATTAACGTTGACTCACTGTAAACTGTACAACAATCGGTATTCAACAAATCGAAACAAAATTTCTCGCCTAAAGCACTCTCGAGTCACGAAATAAAATCGATGAGATGAATGTCGCTACGCTCGTCAATGACATTGACTGAATTTGTAAGACTGCTGTGCTGTTTAGGCAAACCTAATGACTTAACTCTAAGCAACCTAAGTTAACAAAACGAATCTCATTTATGATTTCTATCGTGCCATAAACCGTTCTTTTTTTACAAATTTTCACATTTTAGGCACAATCTATAACTGGTGAAAATACGCGATAATTACGTGCAATGCGCAATATATCGGGTACGGTATCGTGTCTTTTTAGTTTTAGTTAGGCCTATCACAATTTTTTGCATAACCTTTTATTCTATGATATTAACTGTACACAATACTGACTATTCAAGTCTCTTTTATTTCTTTACTCTAATATACAGTTCCGGTTTGAATCTCATTTTCCCATCTTTGCACTAATCAGTTTTACTTACTTATAAGTAAAACTGATTAGTGCAAAGATGCCAATATGATGGAAAATGACACGTGTACATTGCATTTTCTTTTTGCTTAACGTTTTGCTTTCACTTTAAACGTAAATTGCGAATTAGTTCTATACAACAGTACACAGTTGCACCGACGAAACGAGCGAGATGGCAAGCGAGGGGTGAATCATGTAGACCTATAGGCCTAAAAGGCTGGCCGTCTGGGGCGACTGAAAATGCAAGTACGGAAAATACAAGTACAAATCTTTCGAAATGTGCAATGGCCAGCAGTTTTTTTCGTGAATAAGTAAACACTTCCGATGTAGGAACTGCTTGCATAGCCTATTTGCATCAAATAGGCCTACACAGCTTGATCTTCTGACATTTTTTTGATGCTACTTATAGGACTGACCCACACTGGTCAGTTCTATCAGCTATAATACAAACTTTGTTGCCCGCCAGCAATATATGTTTCCCGTCTGTTTCATTCTTATGACACGGAAAACTATGATTTGTACATTATGGCGTTTAACAAAGTGAAAGAATTGCTTTCTAATTTTCTACCAGTTCATGATTTCATTCGCTGGCTGAACTTTTCTAACTCAGACACTACAATTGACTGTGTGAGCCTACCGGTAGGCCTACTCGGTAGTCCTATAGTTACTAATCTTTATATAAACCATTTTTATCGACATGGCAATTTGTACTGCGTTATGATTTTACAATAAGACATAAAAATGCATATTTTGTTCAGCTGTTTTAATCTCATTTGACAAAACTTAATAGTTTTACTGTAATTTCCACAAAAATATTTACAGGCACGTACTCGTATTTTCCGTACTTGCATTTTCAGCGCCCCCGGCCGTCTGTCTGTTGCTACCAGAGACTGCTGTAGTGATTCGGCTTCAGTCCACCCTGAGTCCTGCCAGTTACTGCGGACGCGCTGAGCAATCCAGTCGTGTCCAGACAGTCCGTGGTCATCGCGTCCACGTTACTTGCAGCAGTACCCATAGGATCTGTCTGGCTACCCGGCGGCCTCAGGACCCCCGCAGACGTCGGTCTAACTGATGGTGATTTATCAACCATGTCGTGACTAACTGCACAGCGTGCTTCTGGTGAAACGATTCGTCCGACGTCTTCGTCGTTGTCCGCCACTCCCGCCACGAAAATGGTTGGAGCGGCGACGCCTGAGTCGAACGCCGCGGATTTTACAGTGGTTTCAACAGCAGTCTGACCACTCACCGTCGCAGCCAATGGTCCGTCGACCGTTTCGGCACCACGTAGTCGGTCAATTTCTGTCGCAGCTGTTTCTGTGTCGTCATAAAACTGCGCGCTTGTGTCACCGACATTCCAGTCCCGACCGACAGCATGCCGGCAGTCGTCAGTAACAACGACATTGAAGTCATCGCTGAAGATCGGACGCGTCTTGTTGCACTGCAGCGGAAAGCTGGTCAGTGCTGACTCGGTAGTTAGGAGGTCGTCCTTCTGTTCGATGAAGACGCTGCCGTAGTCGTCGTCGCAGTAGTCGAAGAACGACAGGTTGTCGGAGTCGGTGAGTGGCTGTGACTTGTTGCTGTAGCGGCGGCTGTGGCGGCGACGACGCCGACGTCTGACTCGCCTGCGGTGCTGACACTTGGCCAGCAGGACGAATGCGACGACGACAGCGAGCGCGATGAACGCACCGAGCGTACTGCCGAGGGCAAGTCGCAGGGCGTCGATTGCTGTTGAGCCGCTGACACACGAGAGGGCACTGTCGTCGCTGACCATTATCGGCGCACGGTCATCGCTCAACCAGTTTGTAGTGGTCGTCACACCCTGCAGGCATCAACACAACGACCAAAATATTAGTTACATCGTGATTACTACACGCGTTTGTCGTCAGAAAACGAATCGCTAGTATTTGCTTTGCTTTGTCTCTGTCTCTTGTAGCAAATTTATTCTTTATTTACGATAACAAATTACGTATCTCGCACAAACCCTGTGTACACGCCACACTCTCACAGTAATTGCACTACGTCAAATTTCACAAAATGGATTTCCATATCTTCAAAGAATACAAAGAAATAAGCTAAAGATTTTTGCAAAAAAATAGATGTAAGTTGCTTATGTCGCTGTTCGTTCAGGAATTATAACTGAAACGTTGTGGCTGGGTGCAAGCGCGTGTTTTTTTGCGTAAAGTCGTGTTAATGTAAAATTTTGCTGGCAAAACATAAGTAAACCAGGCTGTACAAGTCCTGAAAATATTAGCGTTGTAAAAAAAGTCAAGTCGTCGACTGTCGATAGTCCTGTTGCCGTCATCGTCGTCGCTATCAGCTACGTCATCCAGGACAGCTCATCATAGCACATCACGGCCCCAGATATCAACGATCGATCTAGCGTCAGTTGCAATGAAGCCGCAGGAGGAGGGAACATTCTGAAGTAGACGCGGCATCGGTGTCGTAGCATTTCGCCTAATCGCTCCCCCAGCTGGGTCTACTACAGAGTCCCAACCGAAATCGAACTAGGGTTAGGGTTAGGGTTAGGTTAGGGTAAGTATACGACGCAAAATGAGATTAGGCGAAATGCTACCCAACCCGCGGCATCATTTCTGCAGCAGCTGTCAGAGATCAGTTATACGGCGTGCAGACGCCCGCGCCATGACGGCGCTGCAAGTCAATCGGTGTTATCTAAAGCCACGGTTCCCTATAGGCATCTGAGCGACTGAAACAGGACACCGAGTCTGAGATATGGGTCCAACACGATCATGACGACGCTACGATTTGTAGTCACAAATACGATAAACTGGAGAACACGAACTTGTATGAGTGTCATAGTACCACCGCACCGTGAGTTCTCTACAAAGTATGTTACGAGCTTTCGACAAGGAATCTGTAGAAAACAGTGAAAACTTGCCAATACTGATAGAAGTCGTTAAAGTGATGCTAATATCAGCTGTGAATTTTTTTCCACTTTCAACTGTATTTATAGTTGTCATTTTTTTTTTCAATTTTTTCTCAGTTAAAGTACAGTTACAGTTAATTCTGGTTTTCAGAAAATGTAGGCCTCTGATATTATACATTTATACACGCGTCAGCTTAAGCCTAATTTGCTGTGCGACAGTGCGAAGCACAGTAGCTACAGTCGGTATCTCTGTTTTGTGTTACGCGTTAGTATTGCGTCAAAATAGCGCAAAATATGGTCACAGAATAACCAACGTAGGCCTTTAACTCGAAAACTCTGTTCTTTTCTGGTTTATTAGGAAATTCTAACCGGCTACCCCCGAGCGAGAGCGTCGAATGACAGCCGCGGGTAGCTGGCTAAAAGGTTAAAAGTTAAAAGTGGTGTATAGCTCTTTATAGGAAACCCATCTCAGAGCTACGGAGCGTCACCTGTCATATGGGACTACACAGCGTTACTTGCCACCCAGAGAGTCGGAAGGCTGAGTTGACGTAGGCGCTTGGTTATACCGAAATTGTTTACCTGCCCACAGGCAATCACCGCTCCAAGTACTAACCCGGCACGGTGTTGAACAACTTCGTTGATCGGACACAACGCGTTACCGCTACCTGGTAGTACATCGGGTGACAGTCGAACCAGCAACCTCGCGGTCACCAGTCTGATATGCTACCGTTACGCCTAAAAGCCACACTCTGACCGTGCTGCTACGCCACGCCACCAACCCGTCAGTTGTTGAGCTCACGTAAAATACATGCATATCGTATCGTATCGTGTTACATGGCGGACATGACACCTGGTCTGTTGTGAGGACGTTGACGCAGACATCATACGCAGTGTTTTCGTGCAGTCGAGTGATGTAGTGACTGAACGTCGACGAGCTGAGGATATGACTGTACTGGATGATGTGACTGCCGACTGCCTGGTAGCGCACCTGGAATGCACGCACCTTCATCAAGCTGTCCTCCCGCACCGACCACACCACCTTCAAACAAACGCCAGCAACAAAATGGAAAATACGTGGAAACGCATTTTAAATATAAATAGAAAAATGTTTATAAGCTTTTGTTATCACTATGCTTTCACTTCGTACATCTGTTTGAGTGCAATGCGAAGAATTCGAGATCACGGACACCAGCTTAATGCATAGATGTGAAAAAAACGTTCTAAGAAAAATAAAAAACGTTAAAAAACGTAAAAACAAACGTTGAATAAAAAAAACGTTGGCCATAATTTGTTCATATTTTTGCCTAATGCCCAATGCTGTAAGTGCAGTATACCTACACTGTGAGGCATAAAAAACACACCAAATTTTTTTTCATCATAACTTGAAGAAAAGTGATCCAATTTTAATAAGTTTTGGTACAAATACTTCTGATGCAACTGACATCAAATGACTGCTTAGTTTCCCACCTCACCCAGTGTTTGTTGCTGCATTACCTGGGGAAAGAAAACAAAATATTGCTTTTTAACCACTTTTGTATTATTGTTTAATCAAAACAACACACAAAACACAAATTTTGTCCATAATTTTATCGTTTTAGCTAATAGTTTATCTAATTGTCTATTTTTGTAGCTGCCTACAAAAATGTTTTAAATGTTGGCCCACAAACATGGGTTCGGCTCACATACCCTTTCTCCATTCCTTGATAGCAGTGTCGATAACGTTCTGCTCCAGATCAATCCAGACTTCACCAATCGCTTCTTGAATTCATCGATATTCCCGAATGTTAAGCCTATTTAATAGATGTGCTGCTACAACAACACTCAAACCTTGTAATTTATTGGCTGTTGGTGGCCACATATCCCGAAAGATAAAATCTTATAAATTTTTTTTGTTGATTTTAATGCACATTTTGTCTGTTCTGTTTTTTCCCAGGTAATGCAAAAACAGACCATTTAACGGCCAGTTGTGTCATGAATATGTGTACCAAACATTATTAAAATTGGATAACCCTTCTTCAAGTTATGGTAAAAACAATTTGGTGTGTTTTTATGCCTCACAGTGTATATTATAGTTTTGATAAAGAGAACTTTATTTAATTTCAATTCAACTGTGTGGTCATAAGACCATAGCATTAAAATAAACCAACATACTAGTTAAAAACTTTTTATTTAGTATATTTGGACTAACTAAGTGGACTACATTACTATGACCTATTAATTCGTTTCTGTGGTCGCAAAAGTGCTTCACGAAGCTTTTGATGGGATTTTCAATGCACGTTTTCTAAAAAATAAAAAAAAAACGTTGAGAAAAATTTTTAAAAAACGTTAAAAACGTGAAAAACGTGGCAAGAATAAAAAAAAACGTAAAAAACGTTTTTTTACATCTATGCCTTATA
>Ga0056128_1003215_pt1 | contig 19916 bp, 12 predicted proteins | sample WorMetLIZISLAND2_FD_71113 | JGI IMG/M metagenome (GOLD analysis project Ga0056128, IMG submission 71113) | Marine gutless worms symbiont microbial communities from Max Planck institute for Marine Microbiology, Germany - Olavius geniculatus... ... | reverse complement strand
ATTTCGTTGCCATGGCAACGGGGGTCGGTCGGGGAAAAATGCAATTGGCAGCATTCGATGTCCCATCCCCGAAAACCCCCCTATAGGCGCAAAATTCTCGCAAAAATCTCTTACGCAAGCCGAGTTATAGCCAATTTTGTCCCAAATTTCGTTGCCATGGCAACCAGGGAGGGTCCGGGGTAAAATTAAATGACATCGCTAGATTCGCCATCCCCGAAAACCATACCTAGAACCAAAAATTACGACTCTATCTTATACACAACCAAAGTTATGACCGTTTAAATAATTGCTCAATTTTTCCCATAGGCGCCATTGTAATTTTTTTGATTTTTGCGAATAAATACGTTAAATATTAATTTCAAATTTTATAACCCCCAAGAGGCACATCCTTGCGCGAGACCGCGTCGTTTGAGCCATCGCGCGCAAAAATCCGCCGAAGGGTCTGTCCTGTAGATGAGTTTCTGAAAAAAAAGTATATGGCTATAAAAATTTTTGCGTATATTTCACCCATTTGCCGGGAAGCCCCCCTTGGAGGGATTTACATGAAATTTTGCATGAGGGGTCATCTCGCCGACGTAATCTACCGCGCCAAATTTTATCTCAGTCAGATCAGGGGTTTTGATTCTGTGGGGGGTCGAATTTTTGTGATAACAAGTTTTTTGGTTGTATTTTGTGTACGGTGTTCATTGGACAAAAGAACCTTTAAAAAACTTGAATAACCTTAAAAACGTGAAAAGCCTCAAAAACCTAAAACCTAAAAAAATTTCTTTAAAATCAAGGTTTATTAGCTCTGCTTAAGGCCCACACTGCACGACAAGTCCACAACACTTCTGGCCATGTCAGGCAACAAATCCGGTGAGATTGAGGCTTGTCTTAATGACTGACCATGTTCCACTTTGTGATTGTCTATATCTGTGCCAAATATTAACCGATTTTTAAAATTCTTTCACGGGTGCATTCTGTGAACAATTGGCAATGAAGTGATTATTAAATATTCGGCCATACACTAACTGTGTTGCTACACTACCTTGTGTAATATAAATACAAGAAAAACTAACAATAATAGATAGCACGCGTGCTGGTAAACAAAATACACTTTCAACCGAAAATGCAGTGAATGATCTGTACGACGCTACACTTTGTTAGATCCTTTTCTTTGCGCATCTGGCGTATTAAACGATATCAATAGTTTAGCAAGCCTACCATTTCATCCACAGTGATCACGTTCTCTTCAGTATGCGTGTGCTTCAGTCTGCTGGTCTCATGCCTTTGGTCGATGCTGCATGTTTCTCAAATCTCTGTTATTAACATTCTCACTCTTTCCTGTTGCAGTTTATCTTTAAAAATTCTGCTAGTATTCTCCAAAAACTGTATTTTTCGAACCTGTACAAGTTTTCAATGAAAGCCTTGTCTCTACTGCTAAATGGCACATTACATCACCGGTAGATCATCAGTGCATTAAAAATTATTATTTACGACAACATCATCGGCTTTTGTTTACAACCATCAGAAATGCATGTAAACTAAACATAATTTAATTTTTGTGCAAAAATTAGTAAAAAAATTGTTTTAGACGATAATTTTTTGCATATGTATTATAGTGATTTTAGTCATTTTTGAAAATTTTTGTTTCACATGGTAGTGTAGCAACACAGTTAAAGCGTGGTGAGATATTTAACAAACACTTTATTGCTAACTGTCTGCTGTATATGCCAGTGAGAGAATTGTGACAATTGGTTAATACTGGGCGAAGATATGAAAAATTACAAAGTGGGACGTTTTTTGAGACACTGTGTAGGTTGAAAAATAAGGAGAACAGAACGTTGCAATTTTCCGACAGAGTAAATAACGTATGCTCAATTCTGTTTTTAAATTTGCTCAAAACGAAGATTGTCATATAAAATTCGGTATTCTTAAAAACATTTCGACAAGCATAAAGTTCAAAGAGAAAGAGGGCAATATTGATTCTGAAGCAAACCTTTTCAGGCACGATGTTAGCCCCGGCAAGATTAAAAACTGTTGATCCGCCGGCTTTCACGTCAGTCATCTACATACGTTCAGAGTGCACTGTATGTGCCACATAAAGTTTCTCTCTTAATTCACACCATAGATGTAAAAAACGTTTCAGAAAAAAAATGTTGAAACAACGTTAAAAACGTTAAAAAGTAAGGGGATTACGAGCCACTTTTATTTTTTGAATAGCTTCGCGAAACATTTTCCGATTTCAATAATTTTTGGCAAGCAACATCAGGACGAAACTTAACGCAAATGACTATAGTTTTGTTCACCTCACTTTAATACTGTCGCTACATTACCTCGTGAAATACAGAAGTCACAGTTTGGCCGTTACAACAATGAATGCATATACGGATTTTGAATAACATTTCCGTAGGGGTTAAGCGTGGCGTGAACCAAAAAAAAATAAATCGGGATTTTGATACCGATTTGGACATTTAAAACTGGGTCTGGATCCAGAATGTTTTGGGCCTAACAAATTTGTATGTAGGCCTAATTTTTGAAGGGTGTGCCACCAAGGAACACTCGAATAGATTTCAATGTCGATGCAAAATTTTCAGCCGCTAAAAATCTTGTGAAAATAAAATCTTGCCAAAATAGCGAAATAACAATAGCCCAGCAGTTCATTTTCTGGTGAATAGGCCCTATGATAGAAAATAATATCGTTGAACTAAAGATTAAGTAGCATACAGCTGAGATAAACGTACGTAACAGATAACCGTTGCAATACAATTGCCATTCTCATCATCGTCCACAATTTCAGGGTCTGTTTCCTGGCAATAATAGAATACACTATTTAACCCGAGTTAAATGCAGTTCAATTTTATTTTGAACAGTAAACTAGTAAAGTTAATTGCAACTGCCTAGCTGCTGCTGCTGCTATACTGCTGGTGTCGTAAATGAATTTGCAGAAGTCGTTGACTTTCGCGCATCTTCAGTTAAATATGAAACTAGAAAGCAGTCATAGCCCACAGGTACCTCCGCCAAGGCAATGTCATTCGCCAGGTGGCGTCACTATATTCACTTTGCCAGCGGTTCCCTTATGCCCCCTTTAACGCAATGGTAACGAAAATTTCAAAGTGATCCAGAATTCAGGATTCCTGCCGGATTACCCCCAAAATTGAACCACTGGTAGTTTGTGCCATGCCCGACATACCCTCAAAATTTCAGAAAGATCCGTCCATAACTTTTGAGTTATCTTGCTAACACACAGACAAACAAACAAACAAACAAACAGACAGACAAACAAAAACCGGCAAAAACATTACCTCCTTGGCGGAGGTAATTAGGTCTATTGTAATTAATCCGTTCAATTAAACTTCTTGCGATTAACTTATCGTTGTCAGAGACCCATTATCCCATGACAGGTTGAGTACAGGTATAAATTAGGTTCTCTCGAAGGAAAGCCAACATTGTGAGCGAAACAATAGGCTTACATTAATTATTTTTATGAAAAACAAATTCTATTTACCGCCACACACTTCAGCAAAACCGTTCCCCTAACATTTTATGGCGCACTGGGGCGCGACTGATATTTCTTTAGTGCATAAATGAAAAACTGCTGAAAGGGACCATAATATTTAGTGGCCGATTAACGGCCTGGCTTAACCGTAATCCTGCTGTAATTACAGTACGCCTTGTATCTAACGTGCTGTAAGTCGGATGCAGTTACCTGCAAATGATCGTGGTGCGGTTCATCGTCACCTCCGATGCCGTACTTGACAACCTGAGATAGCAGCAAAACGCGTAGGTTAATACATCATTTTTCACAAAAAGTGGCCCCCTAAACACTAACAGTTTGCAGTGACAAGCGCAAACCTACATCGAGTCAAATAAAATTTTACGCACATAAAACGACATGATTGCTTCTAAACAATACAGTGTAATATCCCGTTAACACGATCAAGCAAACATCGAGCAATCACCGAGCAAACATCCAGCAAATGCATTCAAAATACACGTGCACGACGTGTGTTCTCTAATTGCTCGATGTTTGCTGGACGTTTGCCTGATGATTGCTTGATCGTGTAAACGGGGTACAAATGTCACACTGATGACCCGCCGCCATTTCAGTTGCATCCACATCTCGATACTCTTGATACTGATGAACAGGAAATGCTGGAGATGTTCCACCACGGCAAACATTGACGCGACCAGCGGGTTGTGTCACGCGGTGTTCCGGCTATCATCGTTCTCATGGTTATCTCTGGGTCCGGCGGACTAATAGTCTGACACCTACATTCCTTCCCACAGTCATCGCGACTTGACTGCTCTCCACCACCCGTGGCACTAAAATGACGATAATAATTACTAACGTTTAATAAATGCACGAAAATATTTTAAAAAGTGCAAACGAAAACATCCTGAAAAACGCTGGACACAATATCCAGGCCTATCAAAGACAAGAAGCCCAGCTGTCACTAAGATAGCCGACCGTAGTGGTTGTCAGTAACCTTAAGTACGGTCGGCTAAAAACCTAGTAGTATTAACGACACGCAGCTATAGCCCAGACCTAGAAGTCAGGAACTAGAACAGGTCATCGCTAAGCGGCAACTGCACATCTTGAAAACTAAACATAGTACTCGTAGTGCCCACATTTAATAAAAAAAAGACTAAACGAAGCCGCATGCCGTTGGTGTTAATATCTTTTTGTAGAGTAGTTTACAATAATGGCAGGTATAGAGTCATTCTGAGCGACCTGAATTGGTTCTGCAGTGTACAGAGTGAGGTTGGAGATAGCTCCCGTCAGCTCGCTGACTCTTCTGACCATTGCGTCCTCGTCGTCTCTCAACCACGCGCTGCATGTGTGACACATCAATACGCAAAGCGCAAAGCCTTATTATTGTATACGTTTGCAGCGCTAATGAGTTGGAACCCCCTCCCCGCCAATAAAATACAACCCTATAACAGGGGGCCTGGGGCAGAACCCCCAGTGAGGTCCAGGGGCAGAGCCCATGGTCAGAGGGTAAGGAGGCAAAGCTCTAAATCACTGTGCAAAATTTTATCAAAATCGAATCAAAATTGCTGCAGTATATATAGGAGAGTTTACATACAGACTGACAGAATGACATAAGTGATTTCATAATCTGTCCCGTGCTATGCTATAGCAATGGGACAGATAAAAATGCAAAAAAATGGTAGATTATACACAATATTATATCAACCTTTTCGCTGTAAAGTTACTGATATGGCAGATTTTTTTGCAAAGCCCATTTGTTTGTTTGTTCGTTTAGCTATTCATTATTTCGTTTTTGTATTTCGTTTTTATTAATTGAGTTATTCTTACCTCTTCCTCACTCGGTAAGCAGCAGGTTTTCCCGTCATTTCGGTGTTCACGTTCTCGCTTGTTGCCCGCTTAAGCTACAAATACAGTTCTGCAAATATTACGAAGCAATCACTAGCCTATTCCGACTGCTAACGGCACGCCAAATTAGTTGCCTAGATGCAGAGATGGCGTTAAATGGAGGTAAGTTTATAAGTCTGTTGTAGCCGTATATGCAAGAATATTAATTTTTGTCTTGAACATGACTGCGGCCTGACTGTCGCAGAAATACAAACGTTGCAGTCTACAGAAAGAAATGGTCACGCACCCACGCCCCCATAGACAGAAAGTGTGCCAAGCGACACACATTTCGCAAGCAACAGATTTAAGATATAAGATATATTTTACTTTTTCATTTTGCCTGTCAGCCTATCAACACGGTACGATACGACACAGCAATTAGATAACGCATAGAATACGTCAAAACAAACAAGAAAACCCAGCTGTCGCTAGGAAAGACGCGCTGCAGTCTATAAGTTCCTGTTGCAGTACTGACCTTTAAGGTCATCCGAGGTCGATAATTTTTATCTCACCTGAAAAGACGTGTTTGATTTCCTATTAGTGATCAACAGCAACCTAAGCCCTATTTTGCACCGTTTAGCCACAATACGTCCGCTACTCACAGACAGACGGACGGACACACGACAACCCGTGCCACAGACGCGCTATGCAGCATAGCTCTAGCGCGTCAAAAACCGGAGTAATCTGGCATAAAGCGAAATTGTTGATCGATGCTGCCACCTGGTGAATCGTAAATCACGTTTGAAACCAACTGCATGTTTTGGCTGAAGGTTCAACCCCCAAATATCCCGTTCTTCATCTAATACAACGTGTTATTGAACTCCAGGAGTGTTTCTGCTAAATGGGGTCTAAATCTAAGAAACGGTTTTTACACAGTGCACGAATGTGGCAGACGACAGATGACAGACGTTTGTAGACGACAGACAGATAGACCACGCTACGCAGAAACGTGTTGCAATAGGCAGAATTGTTTACGGGGATGCCGCCTAAAACCGTCAATGCTAAACTCGCAAGTCGTAACAACAAGTAATTACTCGTACGAGTGGCGTGGAGATTTGCTTGACGCGTTCGATGGTGGAGTTCGAGAGGACGTTGTGATAGAGTAGGATGAGCGGCTTGTGGTTAAGAACTTCCTCGCGCGCTGGCTGAATGCAGAACAGCGGCTTGTGACGACGATACTGACATGTCATCGACCTCAGCGCACGACGCTGTACAATTATTATTAACAATTAACCAGAGTCAGCTTGCACTGGTAAACCTAGTCTGTTTTCACAACTTTTACCTGCAGTCGTGCATCATAAACCGAACGACGCTGTAGTCTACGCCATTCAGTGGCGTAGCCAGAAATTTTAATTGGGGGTGGCCTCATCTCCCTTCCCCTCCTCTCCTCTTCCTTTTTCGTCTTTCCCCTCCCTTTACTTCCCCTTTTTACCCCTTCCCTCTCTTTCCGTGTCCTCCCCCTTTTCCCTCCCCTCTTTTCCCTTAGAAGTAGGACACCCTAAAATACAGCTGTGAGCTCCCCCAGCGGGGTCTGGGCGAAGCCTCAGCCGAAATAAAATTTGGTGCATTTTAGCTTTAAAAGATATGATCTGGTGGCAACAATTTTAATTATTTTCCGAAAAATAAACTGACCAAATTGGCAAATTTCGTGCAGCTTAAACGTATGCTAATGTTTTGTCTGGAGTACTGCAGGGGGCTGGGTCCCCTGTGCCCCCTTGTCTACGCCACTGATGCGATCTCAGGGTGTTTTAAGTATGATACCGCACTGTCTGGAGTGGTATAAGCTCATACTGTGTGTTCGCAGCAGTGTGGTATCTAGTATACATAGGACTCTTCCCTTGTGCCGAGTGGCATATAAGCCTGTACTGTGTACTCGCTTATCCACCCCAACAGTGCGCTACCTATAGTTCACACATCACGCAGTCGACTCGCAATACATCGTAATTTGATGAATTTGCGTAGCTTGTATTGAATCTTTAACCGTTGGGCCACGGCCGGTCATACAGAATGCAACTAGACTGCCAAGATTTGCACAAGGCTAAATCTGTCCGCGGTAGCCGCCTTGGCATGTGTGATATCTGTAGCAATGACGTCAGCGTCGGCCAATAGCTATCGGTATTTGAACTGGGCGAAGTCATCAGTCAGTTCTACCTAGCAGCAGTTAGTATCAGCATGGTCCTATCCCGTAATGGTAAAGTATCGAAAAAATCCCGACCTGTGACCTTAATCCTCGACCTATGACCTTGAAGTTCAGTGAGTTTTTGCAGTTGTGGAGTTGAATTAGATGGAGATGCTGAAAACAATACTGCCGTCGCTATCACCGACAGTAAATAATATACAAATCTAGTGGAAAATACATGTACTAACACGAGTCTGCTGGCCGCGGCACAGGCGTTCGTAGTTGGCGTAATCACGAGTAAGTGTCACGTTTCTTCGGTTCACGAACTTGTCGACCTCGCCGTCGTCGCTACCCCCTTCCTTCTCCTCCTCCTCCTCATTTTCTTCCTGTTCCTCTTGCTTGGTTTTTATCATTTCTTCAAACAGTTCCTTGTTTGACGCAGCTCGCGGATGCTCCGGGTCTGTGTACCCAGAACCGCATTAATGCATTACCGTATACGGTAAGCTTATAGCGACTGTAATTTACTAGTCACAATCAGCAGCTATGCAAAAACTAAACCGACAGCCAAATTCTAAAAAACAGTCAAATAGGTAGATAGATACACATTTATTAAAATACACCATTAATGCATAAAATTACACAGTTTAGCAAGTTAACTACATAATTCCTATAAAACGTACCTCTGCAATAAATACACATTGACAAAAAATAATCATTATAAAAATTCAAAACCAAACTCATTCGAAATGCAACGGTTACGAGTCGACAGCGAGTATTGTTTTGCTAGAAGGAAGCTGATATGCAGGGCTTATGATGCAAGAACCGGTAATGTAATAAAGCGTTTAGGGAACAAGACGCAGATAAGTCGTTCTAATTTATATCATGGTTAAATTACCCTCAAGCGTTGTCTAACTAAAACTTTTCCTCCTGAGCCTACAGGGTGGCCCCAAAAAGTAAGCTATTGCACTTTACCATATCTTTGCTATATATTGACCAATTTTTATAATTTTTGCCAGTAAAATCTGTAAGAAATTTGCTACTCAGTGGCGGGCAAACCACACCTATTGTGTCGCTACCTTACCTTGTAAAGCATAAATATCCCAAAACCAACAATTTCTACGAATTGGCAAAAAGGTCTAATGGTAATTTTTAGAAATGTTTCACTAAATATTAAATATGAGTTACAGTAAGTGTAAAAAACAATGAAAAACATATTGAACATTTTTCGAATAATTTGAACTATTTTTGCATACATTTTTAATGTACATTAATGTTGGTTGGCGGCTGCAATTCTGCTCAGTTAACTGCATGTGCATTGTATTTTGATCGTGCGGCCCTACAAGCTGCGTACTAATTTACTAAAAGATGAAAACTTACTCTGTACTATATGTAAACATTTTGACACTATAATTCATATTTAACATTTTACTTAAATACTATAAAAATTACCATTATACTTTTTGCCCATCTGTAAATATTGCTAGTTTGTCATATTTACGTTTTACAAGGTAGTGTAACGACATAACAAGTGTGGTGTGCATGCCAATAAGTAGCAAGTTTTTTTACGGAGTTTACTGGCAAAATAGTTATGAAAATATTATTGGTCAATATTTAACAAAAATATGGACAAAATGCTATTGCTATTGCTTACTTTTTGGGCCACCCTGCATATTCTACTCATTACCGCTTCTGCGACCGCCAAAGGCAGCAGCATATTGTATTTAACTTCTCGACATTGCCTATGTTCGACCAGATTCCGGCAATTATCCTATATGACAAGCTGATGTAATTTAATCAAATTCCGGTAATACGCCAAATGATGTCTTTTACACTAACCCGAAACCTAACCCCGCGGTAGCTTCTGTTAGGCAAACATGAAGTAAGCAAGCTAAGCGGTACCAAGCGCTAGCAGTCGTTCAGTAAGTTGTAGAGCTTCAGCTGCGCCTCCTTGCTGCAATAAAAAGTAAAATATTAAGTCAAGTCAGATTAATTTCGATCACACAACTGCTGGAATCATATTTTTACTCACGGAGAACCAATTTCACCCCAAAAACACAGTCGTTCGTTCATTTGACCTGTCAAGTATAAAGTCGTGTGCAAATGTTTTATTATATGAGCATTATAAGATTGGCATAGGATATCGATCCGGCAGCCGTATCAATGACCGCTAAGCTATTGATTAGGCTGCCGGATCAATATCCGGTCCTACGAGGGCCGGCTATTGATCCGGACGCCGATTTGGATAGCCTTGCTGTATATACAAGTAGGTTACCGAATGATGCTCATAGGTACCGGCTAATTTTCGTCGGTAACGTACCTGTCCAAAGACAGCCACCCATCATCTATGTGGCCAACCATCACCTCAAGCCTAGCAAGTAGACCATCACGAATAGCTCGTCGGCAAGTTTTTTGCTTGCCTGCAAGAACGTCGAATTTACCACTCGTATTTTACGCTAATATTTAGTGTTCATTATTGTCACATAACTCTTTGAGAAACCTTAACCAAAACTCTAACCCTAATCTTAACCCTAAAGCTTAATCTTAACGCTAATTCTAATCCCTCAACCCTACACGATAATATTCACACGAAGTTTAGTCTTCGCGGGTTTTCGCCGTACCACCGCAGGGATATTGTACTTGTTAGCATTCCCCAGGCGGCGACTGCATGCATTCGTCATGCAAGTCTCGCCCACTCTGCCGGAATAATAGCCTACAGGCTATTGTTGATTGTTACTCCTGCTGCTGCCGGATTAATAGTCACTGCCTATAATAAGCTTCAATTTGTGTAATGCTTTATTTGTGGTTTTATTGTTTCACTTGCTTGTATTCATTGCCAAGTCCTTGGGTTCAGCGCGTCTAACGTGAACTATCAAACTTTTATCAAAGTAACTCAGAATTTATCGTTACCGTTAAGTCACCGAAGAAGAAAGATTGTGCTTGAACAACTTGCCCAGAGTCGTTCTACAGTTAAATGACCTTGAGCGCAACGCACAGGTTCTCGATTGCGAGTCCGACACTTTATAAATTACTCCAACAAGTGTCGCCATTTGATAAATATTGAGGCACCATTTTTATTCCTGAAGAGAAATAAAGATAACGATACGTGAATATAAAGGAACAATTGCTGTATTTCTCAGAGGTCGAGGTTTGCTGCTTGCTGGATATCTCCTGTTTTTAACTCAAATCTACCGACTAAAAAAAAGAAACTGTGATGGTCCCAAAATCACAGATTATGCATGTCGTACTTAAATACGACATAATCTATGATTTGAAAGCCATAGCATTTAAAAGCGAGAAAAGGGGGGTAGCGTGGTCGCGAATAACACGTTGTTTCCCATCCACGTAGTTGCCTTACGCCGAGCCTGGTTAGTACATGGATGATAGGTGGATGTCTTTATACCTGTAAATCATATCGGTATGTACAAGCATCCAGGTCAACCTGACCTTTTATTTCTTCGGGAAAAGCAAATAAGTAAACCTACTAGCTAGCCTGGCTGGGGTTAAACGCGGAGCGCGTCAGCCTGCGTCCGACGATAGTATGGTAATCTCACATGGCAGGTGACGCTCCGTGGCTCTGAGATAAATTAGACGTACCTAATGGTAACTTTGTGAAGGCTTTGAAATAAATGTACCTTGAAGGTGGAGAAAGCGAGATGGTCAAGAACGAAGGCCAGCGTTACATTGTAGAAACGGTCGCCGAGGTTTTGTTTCTCGCGTTCTAGTAGCTGCAAGGCATGCTCCATCCACATCACCGTGTGATAGAAGTCACCTCTCGAGTACGCTATTTGACCCAAGTCCACGCAGTCATCCACTACAGCAGAGCACAGCTTAAGGCGCGTACGCAACGACGTAACTGAACTGAACCGAACCGAGATGGTTTAGTTTTTGACGAACTGACCAACGGGCGAGCAGAGCAAGCCCACTGGTCATTGGCGGACGCGTATGTGAGCACAGTCACGTAGGCCACCGACGCCGTTAGACGGTGCCTACTGCAATACAATACTGTTTGTCAGTCTTTCAAAAACTACATCATGTCAGTTCAGTTCAGTAAGGTCGTTCTGTACGCCGCCTCTAGATACATCACAAACGGTGCCTTCCCATTTCGTCTAATGCCATATTTCGTCTACAGATAAGGTCAAGGTTAAGGTTATAGGGATAGGGTTAGAGTTAAGATTAGTGTTAGGGTTAGAGTTAGTGTTAGGGCTAGGGTGAAAAGGGATTATGCAAAACGGGGGTACTCCCCATAAACATATAATATCATCAATTAAACATCCCATTCAAAATATCATATATGACTTCTGCTGCACACATCATAAGTAGAAGCGATCAGAGCTTTTAAATCTTCGCCGAGAATGGTGCTGCTAATGCCACCTGGCGAATACAAAAAAAAAACTTAACGAAGAGCTCTGCAATTTCATAACGATAAAGCATGCTAGATACAACGATCTAAAGTTCACAAGCGAATCAGTATCGCTAATAGTCACTTCCTCTTTAGATCGTGCACAACCCATGCACAAATTATCATCAAAATCCGTTTATATTTTTAAACTCACAAAAATTGACTACCCAAAAACACATTCTCCTTCGACCAAGGTAACACTAGTTTTTCCTATTGGGGGCTTGGAGATTAAGTTTTCAATTAAATGTAGCGTGTCTGTCAGCTGCAGGTCTGTAAGTGTGTTGTTCTATCAGATAAAACAAGACAAAAAGATCGAATGTTTATGAAATTAAGTTTTAGACCCAACGCTAATGGCTAATGTATTATGCCTGGGAAATGCGTACTAAGTACTATTTGTTAAATGAAGTCGCTCCAGCGCAAGCGATTCCACATTTCTCCATGGCGATTTCTGTCTATCTGTCTGTCTTGGTTAAAATGGTTAAATGCTGTAGCTCTTCATAGAAAACCATCTCAGAGCTACGGAGCGTTACCCGCCGTATGGGATCACACAGTGTTACCTGCCACCAGACACAGGTGAATGCGCCCCGCCTTGACCCCAGTCAGATAAACCGGTACTCAATTTACCTATCCGGAGGGATGGAAAGCTGAGTTGACGTAAGAGGCTGGTTACATACCGAGATGGTTTACCCGTCAGCAGACAGTAACCCATCCAAGTACTAACCCGGCTAGGCGTAGAGTAACTTCGTTGATGGAATGAATCGCGTTAGCGCAACGCTACGCCACCAACGTCTGTCGCATTCGTTTACCTTGCTTAAACCTTGTGAGGTCAATGGATATTGTGTCAGATAAAAGTCCCTGATTCCTATAAAAAAAGAAAAATTAGGGGTTAAATCGTTAGTTGGGGTTAAATTGTAAATTGCTGCTGTTACTTGACGAATAGAAAAAAGTGATTCCGCTTTTTAGCAAATAGATTCAGTTACTTGTTCATCTTACATGTCATAGAGACCGGGTGCTCAATGTCGTCGTAGAGCAATCCGCTGGCGACTTGGTCAGGTGTCAGTGCATACAGGTCCTGGAGGTGAAACAACGCGTCCACGGTTTCACCTAGGTCTTCGCTCGCGGGGAATCTGTCGCCAATCTTGTCAGCCAACACGCCCAGAAAATCTGCACGACCACAAAAATGTCACAGTCGTCTCCAGCGACGTCGGGAATTGAAAAAAATAATCGAGAAACTGCAAAAATTTGCAATTTTCCGAATTTCAGAATTCCGATAGACAACAGCAAATTTCCGACAGAGGAGACTATGTGCGCTCAAAATTTTTAATTTTGCCCCTAAATTTGCCCCAAATAAAATTTTCAAGCCTAAGACAAAAAGTTTTCGACCAGAAAAAATTTTTTTGTCAATTTTCCGACGGCCCAAAATGTAGGGGGGAGGGAGCACGACGCCATCCTCTGTAAGTGTTCGTTAATTGTGGATAATTGAAAAGTGCTAGTTTTTATTTTCCATAAAATATACGTCAAAAGAATAGGCCGTATGCTACTTTTTGCATTAATGTCAGCTGGAAAAAAACGCTCGTGCATACAACATGCAGACTATGGCCTAAAATAGAAAGCAAATAGCCACAATCTTCTAAAAATCCTGATTGTTTAAAGTTTTGTTCAGAAAGACCATAATCGATATATTCTCGCCTTCCACCTAATTAATGCATGCCATTTTGTTGCCATTACGTTGCGATGCCATTGTAAACAGCAATCAGCCATCATTCTTCCGTTACGTATGTACACAAATTGACAAACTTATCGGTGATAAATATCAAAAACGAATATGCTCATGTATTTACAGGGCTTAAGAAGGTTATACCGAAAAAATGGGTCCTGTTCGAAGCCTAATATTTGTTTTTCCCCAAAAAGCCACTAATTCGGTAGCTAAGCCAACATCCCTGGCAAACAAATCACGATGGTTATATTGATCATATTATTGCTGCTGTCATCGTCATCCTGTCATTATCATTTAATTACCTCTGCCACAGAGGTAATGTTTTGCCGGTTTTTGTTTGTTTGTTTGTTTGTCTGTATGTGAGTCCGCAAGATAACTGTAAAAGTTATGGACTGACCTTTCTGAAATTTTGAGGGTATGTCGGGCATAGCACAAACTACCAGTGATTCAATTTTGGGCGTGATCTGGCAGGAATCCTGGATTCTGGATCACTTTGAAATTTTCGTTATCATTGCGTTAAAGGGCGCATAAGGGAACCGCTGGCAAAGCGAAGATGGCGACGCCACCTGGCGAATAGCTATGCCTTGGCGAAGGTACCTGCGGGCTACGACTGCTTTCTAGTCATTAATATTATAATAATTTGGCACATCAGGTTTGTATGATATCACATACTTTGAGGTTCGCCGTTGTCCAAATGCGTCTTGAGAGCATCTTTCCAGTCGTACGTAAATCGTTTCACCATCAGAAAGGCGTTTAACGGGTTGGAAACATGCTTTTCCGGGTCTTGCATTGCTACCGCGCTGTGCTTCTCAAAGTCCTTCGCCAGCCTGCAACAAGTGCTGTCGCGCCACTAAAGAGCGTACAAAGCGACAGAACTAAACTAAGCTAAAATGAAACGAAACAAAAAGCCCAGCCGTCGCTGGGATTGCCGACCTTACTGGTTGTCAGCGACCTTCAGTGTCATCCAAGGTCGATCATTTTCATCTCATTTGAAAGGGCGTATGTGATTTGCTATTAGTGTCTTTCACCGTTTCATTGATACGGCCACTCATAGCTTAAAACTTTCATTAAAAATTGCGGCCAAACCGCTGCAAATAAAGGCATGGTTACTATTGACAGCCTATAGAAAGTTGCCAGCGCCCTATCCGATGGTTCAATCGCTTATTTTCTCCCCTCCATGACTTACCGTTTAGACACAATACCGCACAAATTGCATATCATAGTGCGTTATGACCTTTCAAAGTCATAAAAAAGTCATCAATTTCTATGTCATTTAAAAGCTAATATGTGATTTCCTATTAGTGATCAATACCAACTTAGGACCTATCTCGCACCGTTTAGCCACAATACATCTGTGACCGACAGACAAACAGACGGACAGACGGACGGACGACAACTGTACCAATAGCTAGAACGTTAATTAAGTACGGTCGGCTAATAAAATGAACTGAAAGCCGTTCTGTATGCACGTCGTGTTTCAGTTTAGTTTAATTAATTTCGTTTCGTTTCAGTCCAATTTAACTTGCCGCCTTTATAGCAAACCGTAGGCTAGGCCTATAGGCTTATATATTGCGAATCACTTGGCCGATAAAATACCTTCACCTCAAAAGTCGACGATAGGCTAATTATAACGCAGGCTGGTGGCAAATGTCAGCCTAACGACAATCAACAGTTCATAACTAGGCAAAGGCAGTCACCCATCCAAGTACTAACCCGGCCGGCATAGAATAACTTCGTTGATTGGATGAAAAGCGTTACCGCTATGCCATGCACCAACCCAAAAAATTACCAAACAGTTAAAAATATAAAATTCGAGCTAATGCTCACGAGACGCGCGAAAGCCTATAGCAGTTCCTGTTTGCACACTGTCAGTCTATCTCCAGCCATTTCGTCGCGACTTTTACGGGGGTACCGCATTTGATGACCTCATGCGCAGGTTTCCTTGAAACTAAAAAATCGAGACTTGGACTGTCGAAATTTACGTTCAAGGTCGAAAATTTTCTATGCAGTTTGTCCCTGTCTATTTCAATTAGTTTCGGCGCAATTCGCTCTTGAAATGTGTCTCGCAGCCCGAAATCGCCCAAAAATCCATGAAAACCCTTATTTAAACGTGCAAAGTCATTCAAGGTCATTGAATTTGGTGGCAATCGAGAGCCAGTGTACGACTTCCTATTAGTAATTAATAGTAACCTAGGCCCTATCTCACATCGTTATTGAGATACAGTGACTTATTGGCCAAAAATTGCAAATTTTGCCACCCCTCTCATTTAGCGCCCTCGTTCGGGGTGACCGCCTTCGATTTTATGGAAATGCTTTACGGTTCCTGAAACTAGACTTTTCCAAGCAGCCGATAGTGAAAACTTGACGATCTTAGCTTGCACCGTTTTTGACTGATCCACCCATGTGACAGACGGACGGATAGACAGAATTGCGATGGCTAAGACGCGCTGAAAGCATTAGCTGCTTTCGCGCGTAAAATATTAACGAAAATGTACGTTAAATGCAACAAGTAGCAAACGAAGCTGTGCGACAGATAGATTATCTTGTTTCACACTGCAGTGTACGAAGGCTTATTCTAGAGACTAAATGGTCTCAGCCCAGAGGCCGAGATGATGGCACGCCATTTACCGTGCTAGGTTAACAAGGTGGCCTTGTTGCTTCCTGACGTAGGACCTGAGCAGTCGTGCGACATCTTGTTCTGTGCTCAGCAGTCGCTTCAAGTCGTCGATCGTCGTGAACGTCTCCGTGTGAACTCCGGCCAGCGCGGCAAACCAACCAATTAGCAACGTCGTCCAGAACAACTTCATATCTGGTGGCCTCTATGGTCTATACCTGTATGAACAGGTAAACCTATTCCTCTTCACTCACTCATTTACTGTACTCACATGCAGTATTCGCAATAACAGTAACTACATGAACGTTCTAATTGAAAATGTACACTGTGTCTCAAAAAAACCCATCACACTTGGTATTGTTTATGTTTTTGCCACTGGCTACATCGTGCACTCGAAATATGCAGTTACCTGTTAATCAATTTATAAAAAAAATTACTGGCACACTTTCTGGACAATTGGCAATTTAGTGATTATTGAATATAGGCCTACTACTGCACCTTAACTGCGTCGTTACACTAGGCCTACCTAGTGAAACACAAATACAAGAAAAACTGACAATAATGGACAATATGCGTGTTGGAAAATGAAAGACACTTCAGACCAGGATTGCGGTGAATGATCTGTACGATCCTACAGTGTGTTAGGCCTGTACTTCGTTCTGGATATCTGGCGTGTTAAACGACATGTTCGTTTCTGGCCATCCTCGCCTACCAGTTCTTCCACGGCAGTGATTTTCAACCGGGGTTCCGCGGAACCCCAGGGTTCCGCGAGCATCTGCCAAGGATTCCGCAGCTGGCCAGTAAAAAAGAAACTATAGCGTGCGAAATCTCGCCAAACAATGTCGTAGAAATACTCGTTATGAAATATTTTGTTCGAAATTGCGTTTCTACGCGTTTATTTTTGCATAGACCAACTCTGTTAAATCATTTTTTGCTGTTAGTAGTCTTGGCGTATTTGCATTTTTAGGAGCGTAAGCTTTCTGTGCACGACATTTAGGCTACTCAACTCCGAGGATGAGTGCATTGTCGCAAATAAAGATTAAAAAAAGAAAAAACGCATTGATTAGGGTTAGGCTTATGGTTACGAAATCTTTTGACCATTTACTTAATAAATTCAATTCTTTAAACACTATGCTAAGGAAAACTAAAAAGACACGTATCTTTAATGACGACGTCCACATGATAAATTTTTTCAGTTGTTGTGGCGGGGACTATAAGAGGCCGTCGACGACCGCCTCGCCCGTCGTGTTAAGTTAAATACAATAACGTACTGCTACCTGTTAATGTGGTCAAATTTAATATTGGTCATCTTTGCTTGCTTTGTCGTCCTCACAGGGGCTCTGCTGTGCTAGGGAAATGAGTCCGTAGACACCCTGTAGCTTCAACTTCGCGTACGTCGTTGGACGCATGGGTCAATGCATGGGGTTTCGTGAGTGACCTTCACGCTTGTTTAGGGTTCCGCTGGGGCAAAAAGGTTGAAAAACACTGATCCACGGTATGGTCACGTTGTAGACAAAAGCACTGTTTGCTGAGCCATAATGGTGAGCCGCGTAAATTCTAATAAAAAAACAGATATACTGACTTGTGTGTAGCCTATGCTGTAGAGCTCCGACGTTGACGATTTCTTCTTTGCTTAGCAGCGGGCGCAGCGTCTGAATCCGTCAACAATTACTGATGACGTTGTCCACGATGAGACGAGGTCGTACGTGCTACACTGTCTGACGTCCACGTGGCGATCAGAGCCTGATCATGACATTGTCAACTGTTGCATGTATGCATGCCTGCTGGTTGCTCAAAGATAAATGAACATAGAGCCACGTCAGCTGGGATCGACTTGCCTGACATTTCAACCCCATCGCTACATCAGTAGAGTTTCAAGCGACAGTGTCGTCATCGTTGTAGTGATCGTTATTGAACTGCAAGCGCAGCCACTGCAATCGACATGCCTACCGCCAAGTCTCCCGCGCTCGTTCATTTACATCGTCCATTGTATGTACGCTATGTGACAGCCAGCAAGTGCACTCTTCGACGATGCACAGGCTAAAAAATAGCCGATGATGTCGACGACGTACATGGTCCACGAAATGTCACGTTGCCATTTTTTACGCGCAACGGCAGCTACTGCTGTAGCGCGTCTTAGTCATCCCAATTTTGTCTGTGTGTTTGTCTGTCTGTCTGTCACGCGGTTGATCAGTCAAAAGCGGTGCAAGCTAAAATCACCAAATCTTCACCATCTGCTGCCTGAAAGACTCTAGCTTCAGGATCCGTAAAGCTTTCACATAAATTCGAAAGCGATCACCCCGATCGAGAGCGCTAAATGACAAAGGGGTAGGAAAAATTTGCGATCTCCAGCCGATACGGCGTTGGCAGAGCTAGACAGGTCACGTCCTCTGGCGAGTACAAGTAAAACACTATAGATAATTAGCTGTCGGTCGTCTGGCGCATTTTGGCGACTGTAAAAGAAACATCGTCGCTAAAATGGGTGAACTTAGATTTTGTTTTACTGGGCTTTCAAACATGCACCGATGTTGCGCGTTCTCCTTTGCGTTAGCTAGGCTTTTCTTGTTGTGTCGGTTGTGAGCTTGTTGATGGCTTCAAGGCGGGCGTAACAATAGGGTAACAGACTTGCGATCGAAAGGTCGTCAGTTCGACTCTCAAGTGGTTACTACTTGGATGGGTGACTGTCGGCAAACAGGGAAACCATCTGTCGTATTACCAACACCAAAATCAACTCAGCCTTCCATTCCCACAAAGTAGGTGAATCATGTATATGCGACTTTTGATTAGTGATTAATAGCACCGTTCGCACCGTTCAGCCACAATACATCTATTACGGACGACGACGACGACGACGACGGACGACAGACAGACGACAAATTGTGTCATAGACGCTTTACGGCATAGCTGTAGCGCTTCAAAAACTAGGCCCAGCAGTGGAGCCGTGTGATGCAGCTGTGCGGACTGGCCAATCGTCGCACTTTTCGCCACCCACCACAAGTAAACACGTAAAAAAATTCTAATATATAATCGCGTTCGTAAGGTTTCTGATCTTTCAGCTAATAATGTAAAAATTGGCGCATTAGCTCATTCGTTGGCTTACCGAAGTCTGCCCATTAGTGTTTAACATCAGAAAACCCTCGTAAATAATTAAGCTGCTACACAACAACAACTGACTACTTCACTCTCAATCATCATCATCATCATCATCATCATCATGACGCGTAGACAGCTGAGATCTATGTTTGCGCTGCTTGCAGCGTGAGGCGTGTTTGAGAAGTGCTGCATGTTTTAGTGTTTTGCTACGGCACGAGGGCGATCTGCGACGTGATACTTTGCTGTATTGAAGTGCTACATATTATGGTGGTCCGTTTGGCTGTTCTGGTTTGCTGATTTGACGCCTTGTTTCGTCCGTCGTTGACACTTGCCATGTTACGATGTCTTGCTCTGTGCTGACACGTGCTAGCCGGCATGTTGGACATGCGCGTCTCTAGGCCAGGCTGCCGTGGCCGTGCGTACGCGTGTCTGCGATTGTATGCATTCGACCGTGACGGCGTGCCTTGCTGACCAGCGTGCACAAGACACCTGTGCAACGATGGATCGTGGAAGCCAACCGACAACGTCATCAGCGAACAGTCAACGGATTTACAATCTGCTGTTTGAACAGTTTGCACAAGTACTGACATTACCGGACCTGTCGCAGTTTCGTTT
>Ga0056128_1003211_pt1 | contig 19925 bp, 13 predicted proteins | sample WorMetLIZISLAND2_FD_71113 | JGI IMG/M metagenome (GOLD analysis project Ga0056128, IMG submission 71113) | Marine gutless worms symbiont microbial communities from Max Planck institute for Marine Microbiology, Germany - Olavius geniculatus... ... | reverse complement strand
CTTTTGTATAATTATAAATATTCATTTTATATGCAGTTCTTATGTAGTGATAATGCTGTAGTTAAATATTTTGTAAGAATTGGACTGTGATGTGTATATGTTTTATTTTTGCTGTTCTTTTTTACCACTTTTATTGCTTTTATTATTTTACCTGTGTTCTATGGACGTTTCTGTCTGAAATAAACTTGATTGATTGATTGATTGATTGATTGATTAGTGATTAATAGTAACCTTGGCCGTATCTCTCGCCGGTTTCAAGATCTGGCCAGTTTTCCGTCGAAAAACGCACATATTTTCAACCCCCGTTCATTCAATCCCGAAATAAATTGTTTTTTTTTGCACTAAATGGCTGAAATTTTGCGTGACCGAGTTTAACACACATGGCTAATTATTTCTGTGAAAAGTTTTCCCCTGCGCCCTAAAGCTTAGCCGCAATACATTGATTACAAACGGACGAACAGACAGACAGACGACGACAACCATGCCAACAGCTCGACCGTTACTTAAGTACTGTCGGCTAAAAGTGGTGGATTGCGCAAAAATTACTGGAGATAGATCATAACAACCTGCGTATGAAATTTTTAGCATAAAGCGTAGATTTAACGGTTTAAACATCGACCTTCTAGATTTTAAAAGTTCTCCGTACCAAGGCGTTAAATTTGAGCATCCTTTCAAACGCATTATTATTCCATTGCGCGTTGTACACTAAATGGTGGTGGCACGGATGTGTTGCGCGTTTCGTGATCTTCGCTCAAATTTCTTTTATTCATCATAGACGTAGGAATGGTTAGCACAACCGACAGCAGTGACTTACGACGTCGATGATCTGTTGCAGCGTGATGCCGAACGACACGTCGAGTGCATCGGTCTCGTTCAGCACCGGACGAGCGTACTTGATGTAGCGACGGTGCTCAAATATGTCGTCTATCAACCGCTCCTCATGAGCACCGCTCTCCACGCCTGACAATAAACGGTTAATCAGTCAACCAATTAGAGTTTATTTCAAATACACTGCTACAAGGTAAACAATGATAAAAGATGTGCAATAAAGAAATGGAAAAGAATGAAAAGACGAAAATAGAAATCGGAAACCAACTGGCCAATAGAAAGTAAGACCATAAGCGGTTGCCATAATTGCATTTTATGCAGCTAATTTATTTTTATGGACAAAGATGGTTCATTTAGTGTCCACTTATCAGCACTGATGGTGATGGACCAAAAAGAAGAGGATGTAGGCCACTCGGTAGTCCATCACACCAAAGACGTCGTAGCTACAGTACCTTGTAAAATAATGTCAAGTTTAAAATACCTGAGTTATAAAGTGACTTTTGGTGTTTTAAAATTGATTATAATATTATTATTTCACGAACTTAGCGTTTAAGTTGTGACATGATATTTAACAACTACCGTTTTTCTAAAGTTCAACACGAAGTTATTTCGAAATCGAAAATTAATAATTTATTTATTTTTTATTTTATTTCATTTAATGACAAAAGGCCGCAGCCACTAACATGCCACAATAAAATAACAGTATACATCACTAAATGTCACTGATAACACTATACAACAATAAAACTACTAGAAAAAATAAACTTTGCAATAACTAGCCAAGAATGTGGAAGTAATAGATCGTTTAAAACTATTTAAATTAGAAAAGTCAGTATTGTCAGCTGGTAAGTTTTTCCATATTCTTCCTGCACGGTAAGTGAAAAAGTTATGTCTGGTGTTGGATCTGCAGCCTGGTAGGGATAATTTATATTTATGGCCACGATGTCCATAGTCAGTACGTAGTTTAAAAATTCATTTAAATTGAGATCAATCAATCCAAATACTAGTTTGTAAGCAAATATCAAGTCTAATCGAAGTCGGCGAAGTTCCAAACTTTCTAACTGGAGTTTATTCAACCGCTGACAATAAGTACGATGCTGTAGACCTGGAAGGCGCTTTGTTTTTATATTTTGTTTTTGCTTTCTGTTTGTGAATAACAACTTGTCGAAAAAAAATTTTTTTGTTACAGTATCAATGTGCAAAAGTGATGGACTTATGCTATTCTGCGGATCACCTAGTAGGACTATAGGCCTATGCCGCTACTTAGGCATACGATTACGGTATCGTCGTTTTAATTAAGCGATACGGCTTAACTCTAATCTTTGCACTATTTGCTTATCTCGTCGAAAAACTGCGGCTGTTTTTTTACATGTTTCTGTTTTTAGCCGACCGTACTTAAGTAAGCTTAACGGTCCAGCTTATAGTACGAGTTGTCATCTGTCCGTTTGTCTATCTGTCGTCTGTAACGGATGCATTCTGGCTAAGCGTTAGGTCGTAGGAAAAAAACTTTTCACACGAATAATTAGCTCTGTGTCATAAATCTAGGCATGCAAAATTTTAACAATCTAGTGCAAGTGGAACATTTTCAAATTTGTGATTAAATTTGCGTTTTTTAACGGAAAACTGATCATATCTCAGAAACGGTGATACGGCCAAGGTTAATATTAATCACTAATAGTAAATGCCATACGCCTTGTCAAATAAGATAAAAATCGTTGATTTTGGATGACTTTAAAAGTCAGTACGCGCTATTGTAGCTAAACGGTGGGAGATTGGGCCTAAGTTGCTACTGATCACTAGTAGAAAGTGGCATATTGACTTTCGAATGACACGGAAATCATCGACTTTGGATGACCTTGAAGGTCACTGACAACCAGTACGGTCGGCTATCCTAGCGACAGCTGGGTTTTTTGTTTCGTTTGTTTGCAAGATTTTACTCGAATATGCACGAACAGATATTGATATGTTTTTGAAAATCATCGTAGAGGCGCACAGCAAAATTTGTCCAGCTGCACTAAGCAAGCATTCGACTGGCGACGATAGGAACATTGTGTTACAATGTTACAATGTACGAGAACTGTAGCCACTGTTTCCAGTATATAGCTGGAGTGCACTGTTAGATTATGACATTGTGGAGAGTCATAGACCTATACAGACTCAGACTAAACTACATTCCAACCATTTGCGAATCAATTATTGACAACACCTGCGCATTCATTTCTCTGGAGCTCTCAAAGCCACGAAGAAATCCAACTGTCCATCGCATTCAATCGACTGTCCTATATATTTGCGCTATGTACACTATTCATTTTTAATTGCTGTATTTGCAGACTCAAGCAGGCTTTATGCATTTGTATGCCGAGAACTGCTTAAGTATACAAGTACTTATTTATTCGGCAATGAAGTACGACAAATACTGAAATGCCGAAATCACTGAGCAGATGTTACTGCACTGGGATTTTCACTGTTCCGTTCACACTAAGTGCTCAATTAGTGCATGAAATAATATAAAAACAAGGCACAACTCTAATTAGCTATCAGAAATTTATTAGCGGAAAAGTAGTGTAAATCAGTCACGTTTCTCACAATATGTCAAAATAGCGCGGCGGGCACTGACCTGTGACGAGTAGCATCATCAAAAATGGCACAATCATAATCATCATAACGAGAGCTGTTCCAGATGCAGATCGCACGTTTGATGACGTCATCATTGTCTGCGTTTGCAGCAGTGATGCAGTGACGTCAGCAATCAATGAGCTGATGACATTTGACTGTGTCGTCACGGTCAGACGTGACGTAATGGAAGCGAATCAACCGTTGTTCAGTGGTCACTCAATATTGACCTTCATTTTATTTCCGTAAGCCTAATGGTTTCAACCACAAGACAAACACAAACAGCTGTACTGAGAAAGCTGCCGAAAAAAACGCACAAACACTTTACACTAACAAACAATTATAAAATACAGACGTATAGAAGTGGATGAAGTAAAACGTAAACCTAAAAAACATCAAATATAACATCATATTTACAGTTGGCCGTATAGATCCATGTCAAACAACCTCTACGCACTGAAAAGACAAAGTGACACAACCTTAATAAGGTATAGTGCGGTATCAAAATGGCAGAATAACAGCAACAAGCTGATGGATTTCGAAAATCTTATGCTAAAGTATGACCTTGCGATGTTACTCCAGCTGATATGAAATCGTGTTAAAAGTTTATGCGTTTAACTTTGCCCTGAAGTGTTTGATTATTTTTTTTTTATTTTGTACTATGTGAAATGCAGCTTTATTTCTTTGCTTACTAAACTTTTTCTAGCACTGTACAGAGGCCTATCACATCAGTGATCAGATATCGACTTTGTCAGCGTATTTTTACACTGTGTCTCAAAAAAAGATCCCCGACATTTTCGACTGTAACTTGAAAACCAATTACACTGTATCAGATTTCAAAAATTTTTGGTACAAGTATTCCAGACACAACTTGCCATCAAATGACATTTAGTTTTCTACCTCAGCCAGTGTATGCTTTTGCACTACCTAGGGAAAGCAGATCAAGCGAAATATGTGTTGAAATAAACAGAAAATCTGCAAAACATCCACAACATTATCGATCGTACCTTAAATAAAGATTAACAGATTCTAATAACACTTGGCACAAATATTTCAACTGGCTATTAAACAAGTCTTTTAGTTTCCACCTCATCCAACGCCTGCTTTTGCACTACCTGGGGTAGGCAGACCAAGCATAATACGTGTTAAAATAAATGAAAAAAACGTGACTAAATTTTATATATCTTAATTTGTGGGCCCAACAGCAGGTCTATTACAAGGTTTGACTGTTTTGCAGCAGTGTATTTACCAGATAAAGTTTAGGAATGTTTGCGAAGTCAAGAAGCGACTGGTAGAGCCTGGATTGGTCTACAGCAGAACATTATCGATACTCTTATCAATGAATGGAGTGCCTGTGTTCGCGTAGTGGGCCAACACTTAAAGCAATTTTACTGCAGACAGTTGAAAAATAAACTAAATAAAATGTCAGCCCCAGTGTCAGAAAGGTAAACAAAAAGTGTTTTTACGCAATCATATGGCATTGCATAAAATGATATTTCGCTGGTTGTGCTTTCCCCAGGTAGTGTAGGAACAAACATTGGGTGAGGTGGAAAACTGAATGGTCGTTTAATGGCAAGTTTTGTCAGGAATGTTCGTACTAACAATTATAAAAATCTAATAATTGGTTTTCAAGTTATAGTCGAAAATGTCGGGGATGTTTTTTGAGACACAGTGTAAAATTTATTCGTCATTCCATGATAGCAAAAAAACCGAACAAAACAACAAGCAAGAAGCGGACACTGAACTAGATACAGTCAGATCAAATTGTTCAGATCGCCTTTCGCTGTTTGACGAATTACAACTAAGCCAAGTTGTCTTACTTATTGAATTTAAATATTATAAAACGCTTAATAAGGTCTATAGATAAATTGTCTAACTGGCACCTCATTCTTTCCTTCACTCTTTGGTGATGAGACTTTATTTCCCAAATTCTGAACAACCGTGAACGATTGATGAAAAAATTTATGGCGTTATTAAATTGTATATAGGCCTGCAGAACTTACCATAAATGTGTCGACAGCCTAGTCTATGCTATGTGAGACTACCGCAGTACAAATCAATCTGCTGGTGACGAAGCGATGCGAGTACATACACAGACCCGCAGCTGTGCTCAATGCAAAGCGTGGTTACAACTATAGCTATAAGCCTATCTATTCATTGGCACACCTGTTGAGCACATCAATCGGCGTCGATGTAAACCAATAGGCCTACAGGTGAACCGTGTACGGCACGCATCAGTTGCTGATGCTGATATAGTGATGGAGTTGCAGCATGAAAGCTTATTGCTTGCGTTTCTTAACAACAACAACAACAACAACAATAACAAATCTGTAAAAATAATATTACAACAGTTTCTCTAATTTAGGCCTCTATTTCCTATTAATGAATATACAAGTCAAAAAAATATGCCACTGAGCTTTTGTCATGAATGACTTGATGGAATGCTGATTCCATTAAAAAAAAGTTTTTATCCGACACTGCGGGAAACTTGCAATAAAGCGGCAGTGCAACAATGACTGCAGGTGTGCTAAAAATCTGGCTGGATATTAAGGTTTTAGGCCTACCATGATTGAGTGAGCACGTGCGCTTTTCATTAAATTAAGATAGTTTACGTTGTGTACATTTGTTGCACATCCTTTATTTGTTTACGGTATTGAATGAATGAATGAATATGTCAATTTGTATAGCGCCCAATTAGAGAAGACCTCAAGAGCGCTCGCAGCCAAATAAATGGGTTTGGAGTTTTTTTTCGCAAATGAGCAAATGTATCTCTGGACAGTGATGAAGTCCGCAGGTCGACGGGGAGGCTGTTCCAAGTGGCCGGGCCAGACACGGCAAAGTCCCTCCGACCGATCGTGGTCCTTATGCGCGGCACGACGAGTGCCCCACTGTTAGCCGACCGCAGCTGCCACCTGCCAACGACAGACGAGACTGGGGTGCACAGTGCACACATCTGCCAAGTATGACGGCGCCAGACCACGGAGGCACTTGAAGCTGATCATCGCTAGTTTGAAGGTAATTCAACTACAATGAAGGTGATTCTTTACCATAAAGCATCTTTTTTGTGTGTGACAGTAAGTTTTGATTCGCAAGAAAATCACGGGCCTACAAAGAACATTATTTTCGAGTGTAAACTAAAGTGACGTACATTGACCCTCACTGATTGAAGGCGTCATCTGTTGCGTTTGACGGTTTGAGAGTCGATCGATGTGTGTTTCAATGATTCCTTCTCAAAACTTCTGTCAACTGCATGTGTATGCTAAAGGTCACTAGTTGTAGCTAAGCCTACAGCTATTTAGAATCGATGGCTGCACAGCTGTTGTGTTAAGGGATGTTAACACGATCCAGCAAACAACCAGCAAACTTCCAGCAAATGTATTCAAAATACACCTGCTAATGCTGGACGTTTGCTGAATCGTGTAAACACCACATTATTCAGCAGTAGCACGACTACTGTCGACAACTGGTGGAAATGTAAACTGGTGGGTGCTCTTTCGTACATCGATGTCTGCAGAGAATGAACAAAACAGGATTCAGTTCCACTTACTGCCACAATTAGCCAAAAAGTCCGAACGGATAATTTGCTAGCCAGGCGAAGATCTGTACAAATGTCCACACGACTGTCCTACTCGTAAACTTATCCATCTGCGGTAAGAAAAACTGTTATTATTGTAAGTAAATAAAACATTACACAACAGCTGCATAAGTCGCTGGAAAGTGCAGACACAAAACGCAAAGCAATAACGTCCAGTACCTCCAGTGTCAAGTCCAATAAATATAAATTAGCAGCTGCATCGACGTCAGTGCAGTAAGTATAGCAAGTCGTCAATCAGAAAGAAAGCCACCAGTTTGCAGGTTTTTTAAACGCTGTGACTAGATATCCGGCAGCCGGATAAATAACGTGTGGGCTATTTATCCGGCTGAACAAAAACAAGGCTGCCGCAACGACAGATGGACACCCTACTAAGGCTGTAATATTGGTCACGAGTTCGAGTGTACCGGAGACAAGCATTACACTTGCCAAATGGGCGCAACTCGTGATACTCTGCTAGGATTGAGGTCGTCAGTTAGCCGGCTGTCCTGAGCGCGTGTCTTTGTAGGGGTCGCCGTATAGACACGGCCTTAGCCGGTACGGTGTTCGTATGTACCGGCTAAGACCGTCCAAGAACGAATATTTATCCGATAACCATATGAATAACCGTTAGGCTATTTATACGGTTGCCGGATAAATATCCTGTGCCTTTTTAAAAACCAGTCAAGATTTAATGATTAAAAATAACACCGTACCTTTTAACACTACAACAAATCAAGTGTAGCGATACGCGTGCTGTAGCGAAATCTTTATTTTTCACTATTTGCAAATTCGCTGTTGCTTGTGTAAATAAATTAATTTTAAAAATAGGCCTATGTAAATGTTTACGACAAAACTGTAGCATGAATTCTTCTTGGACCATTCAACACATTAGGCATGCACATCTAAATCAAATACTGAATACTACCACACGCCCTGACTTGTACCGGCCGTTCTCGAATTCATTGTCTGTGACGTACAGCCGACGTCTTCTAACGTCCAGAAACATTCGGTATGGGAACCATTTCAGCTGCTGCAGCGTCACAACATCGCGAAGGTAGCGCAGCGACGGGGACAGCAGCGTCACGCGCCGGCTGGGAATGTCAGCGACGAACACGAACTCGTTGCTATTGACCGCTAAATGACGAGGGATTCGGTAGTACCGGTCTGCAGTGTCTGGACGAGAACCGCCTTCTTCTGCGCCGTCGTGACTGTGAATTATGTGACCGCCGTCTGAACTGAGCTTACAAACGCGCCGGATTGGGTCTTCAGCCTCACCGTGGGACAGAACGAATTCTCCACTGGTCAGTTGTATTGCGTGCCAGGGGTTGATAGCAGTGTCGACGAGCATGATCTCACGCATTAGATCACCGTTTGAACCAAACTCCTGGATTCTTGGTATTCTCAGACAAGTTACAAGCACATTGTGGGCACGGTTAACGGATAAACCCCCGGGTTCATCGCCGATCGCCCACGTTACGGCCTGGCCCTGAAGATCAACTTTATGCAGAGACTCGGCGATAGCGTCCGATATGTAGATGCAGCGATAGAGTCCACACGAGGTCATGTCGGTGTAGCAACGCGAGAATGGCACAGCCAGACAACGCTGTAACTGGCAAGTGTCGACGTCGTATACCTCGATTTCTCCGCGACCTTTCCACCTCAACACGTAGATCCCTTCGCCAAACGACGTTATGCCGACCACCACGCCGCCTTCGGGCAGACTATCAACTACTCGTCCCGCTGTACGCACACACACAAAAAACAGCAACAATAACACTGACACGATGTCTGAACAGTTTTCCCCTGAAAACAGTATCTCGAAAGTAGGCCTTGTAGCGTCGTGTTATGACCACGCAGAGAAGGTGCTGCTGCAACTATTTAAATAAAGACGCAGAAATGCAATATTATATTAGTCGGGGCCCGTTATTTCCACGGAAAAAAATCGAGTCAAAGCGCACGCTTAACATTTTAGCTCTTTTGACATGTAGACATGTAGACACTCCAATACCCCGTTTACATGATGAAGCAAACATGAAGCAAACTTAGAGCACACGTCGTGCACGTGCACATTGAACACGTTTGCTTCATGTTTGCTTCATCGTGTAAACGGGGTATAACTCCGAGTGGTCATTCTTGTGTGGGTTGCATAGTTTTGAGACCGTGAATCGTTGGCTAGTCATAACTGCGCGAAGTTCTGACTCTTGACTTTTTTGAAACTCAAAAACTGCGTGGCTACGCAAATAATTAAGGGCCTACGACTATGCACGCAAAATATGTAAAAATTGGGGCCTATATTAATTGAAAGTGCTGCTGATTAGATGATTATTGACGAAAGAGTAAAGAGACAAGCACACCGTAAATATCCTGCAGGGGATTTTGTCCAGCTCGAGCGACTTTCTGTATCGCCTGACGCACAACATCGGCGACTGACTGTTGATCGGTTTCAGCGAGTGTTGTCAAGAAACTTTCGAACTGATCTGCAGTCTTCTCCCTCAGTATCACGAGCAGAGTCTCCACTCCGTCATCGGTTCTTTTTTGCCGTGTTATCTTCTCCATTTCATCAGGTGAAAGAACGTTTTTCGCTCCTAGCTCGTCGATTAGGTTGCCGCGCCTTATGTCAATCGTGTGAGTGAGGATTGTCTCTATCACGTTGACGTGATATTGTTCTTCCAAATGCTCATCAGTTTGGCTTGCAGCTGCAACAATCTGCGCTGTGTCAACTACGAACAAAAAGAACATAATGCATATCTCCGCAAAGTAAACGTTTACAAAATAGTAATTTAAACTAAACCCATTTTGTGACTTCAGCAATAAAATAAAAATAAAATAAAACGAAGAAAGACTAACACAGCAAATAAGTTAAAAAAACAAATTAGGAATAAAATCACGTGCATGCTTACGATAAACTATTGGCGACATAAACAATAAGTGAACGCCATAGTTTACAAGCTGATTCTTAAAAGCGACCAAGCAATAAGTTTAGAATGCAGAACACTTGTATCTTGCTCTATCAAAGAGTGTGCAAACCTGTAGGTCCGCACGGTCGGTCGTGGATGACGTTGCGAACATGCGACTGTCCGCAGTTGTCAAGTGCGTCGAGAAACTGCTGGAACTGTTGAGGAGACTTGCGACTGAGCGCCGACAGTAACTTTTCGTTTGCTCTAAACGACGTCTGCTCAGCTGTGATGTCGTCTTTTTCCACTCCGCTGATTACCTGCTCGGAGAAAAGTCGACTAGCGAGTCCGGATAACTTAACGTCCAGTGTCTCCAAGAGAAATACGTAGTGCTGTCGTATGACGCTCGTGTGTAATGACTGATTGTTGAAATCTAAACGCAGCGTTTACACCTGTCATATTTCACATTCAACCGAATCAACCCGCACACCGACATTAACGCTGACTTGTTAAGGCGCGTACAGAGCGAAGTAACTGAACTGAACTGACACGGTTTAGTTTCTGACGAACTGACAAATGGGCGACTAAGGCGAGCCACTGGTCATTGGTTGACGACTAGGGCCTAAAGTCACCACTCACCTATCGCCGATGCAGTTATTAGACGGTGCCTAATGTTACCACTTGTCTATTGATCAGTTCGTCATAAACTAAATCACATCAGTTCTGTTTAGTTCAGTTACATCGCTCTATGCGCGCCTTTACACTTGGATGTAAAATACCTCCAGTGTTATCATGTGAGCAATAATGATGTTAAAAACATTTTAAACATAAGCTTACTGCGTACGCTAATTTTCTGACATTATACTTCACAAGGTAGCTCAGCAGCACGTCTAAAAGAGTAGGCTATTTTTCGACAATGTGCCGGTGAAAAAAATTCTGAAAGTCGGTCGTCACTATCGGTAAAGTTGTGACACCGAAACTCGATGTCCCTAGCTCTTTATGACTAGGCTAACGGCATACACATTCGCCGACTTCTCTTGTGTGGTATTTTTTCGAATGCTGAATGTCGAACGTTGTAAACCTACCTATCTTGACGACAACGACGACGACGATGACCAGATGGTGGTAAATAATAGAATTTTTCAGACTGGAACAAATTCCCATACTGACCTTTGTAGCCATTCTCGACGAGTCTCTGGTATATGTGCTGATGTCCTGTCTGCTTTGAGACGTCGAGAAAACACAAGTAGACAGCGTCCGGCTGCGCTAAGATCACGTTCAACAACGTCTCAGCGGCTTCTACTGGACGATCTCTCAACGACTGGATTGATTGGAGTTCTTTGAGTGTCAGTGCGTTACGTTGATACATGTGAACAGCCACGATACGTGCGTCCAAAGTCGTCGTCAACTCCGTGTACAGATCACGCAGAACATCAGAGCCAGCTGCACATTCAGAGTTAATTTTATTACGATGATACGCTTACACAACACTTACACAACAGTTAGGCCTTACGCAGCACGCAAGTTTGTTCCTTAGTTTATTTTGGTTTTTTTTATCCGACCGTAGGCTACTTAAATAACGGTCGAGCTATTGGCATCGTTGTCCATATGTCTGTCGTCTGTCACGGATGCAACATTGTGGCTAAACGGTATGTCTTAGAAAAAACGTTTTACACGAGTAATTAGTCATGTGTGTTAAACTCAAACATGCAAAATGTCAGCCACCTAGTGCAAAGAAAACTTTTTTAAATTGGGGGTTGAATGGAGGGGATAGGAAAAATGTGCGTTTTGCAACGAACGGAAAATGGCCATATCTCGGAAACGGTGGGAGATACGGCCAAGATTACTATTAATCAGTAACAGGTAGTGACATATGCTTTTTTCAGATAACAGGAAAATCAGTGACTGACGTTGGATATGACCTTGAAAGTCAGTCACAACCAGTACGGTCGGCTATTCTAGCGACACATGGGCTTCTTGTTGCTTATAGTTTTCGCTGTCTTTGAGTACATTGTCATGATCTTTGTATAAAAGGCTACTGGACTTATTACCTGTGTCTGTCGTAGACTGAGGTCCTATGGAGAGTTGGAGCAGTTCACACACAGAGTTATCGGACTGTTCGAGTTCACGCTGCTGTGTTGCTGCTGTCACTTGCTCGGCTACGGTAAGTCGATCGTGTACGTCCGACAGCCACTGTCGCGTTTTACTCAAATCCCGCTTCGCTTCGTTCAGCTGCTTCGTCGTCTGGTTTAGGCGTTTTTGCAGTTCTCTATCAACCTCAGCAGTGAAAGTTGGCATTTTAGTGTATCGTGTTCGCGTACTAGATGTCTTAGTTCATTGTCCAGTTCAACTAAGCGCGTGATCCCTCGTTGCTGTTTGTCTGTCATCATGTTTTACCTGTTAAGGCGATGCAGATGATCAAAACATTGTCGGTCATACAAAAGCTCCCGTTATTTTTCTCGTTTTATGAAAAAAATTCCTTTTCTACTTCTTTTCTAGACATTTTAGTTCACTACGTTCTATTTCGATGGTCTCCGCTATACTTTAGCCTTCTTCCAAAAGTGACTAGAAATTTGGAGCAAAGCCCAACGTGATTCCGCCCGGCGCCCTAAGTCCGATTAGGGGGGACAGTTTGGAGGGCTCACATTCCTTTCGTAGCAAAGTCACGTGGCCCGAACTCCAACGCATTAGCATACGCAGAACGCGCAGTGTCGACTTAGGGCAGGTAGACATTAGCCAACTAACCGTTGTCGTTAGTGGAGCAAAGTTCACCAAATTTTTTGTTCAACGCGGGAGAGACGGTATAGTTGATAACGCCGTTTACCGCTTGTCGATATCTCTATCCATTCCAGAGATATTTGCGCTCAAAGTTGAAAGTTGTCCTAAATCGCGCCGAATTTTGGACGTTTTTCGTTATCCCAAATTTTAAGGGGGCAGTGCCCCCCCCCCAAAAAAAATTGTACGCACGTTATCAGCCCCACTTAGGACTACATCACGTGGCAAAGTTTCATTAGGCTACTCCATTTGCCTTTAAGGTTATAGTGGCTAATTCTCTACAATTTTGGCCAATTTTGGACCCCCTTTGAAAAAAATTGTAAGGGGGACCCAGGTCCCCGGTGGGGGAAGCGCTAGCAAGACTTGGTCATTCTATGGCGCGTGTAAAAATTTGGGGGCGCAGCACCCCCTAGGGGCCGAAATATGGTTTTCCGAAAAATGCGCTTTGGGTATGATTCCACATCGAGATCTCCAAGGTCACTGGACCAACCTTCACCGGACTTATTTCGCCTAACGCGGAAGAAATCGTGGTAGAATATTTATCCGATTTTGAATATCTTCATCCGTTTCGGAGATATTCGCCGCCGAACTTCGAAGTCGTCCGAAATCGCGCCAAATTTTGCATGTTTTTGGCCTCTAAATTTTTTGGGGGTGGGCCCCCGAAATTTTGGACCGGCATTATAAAATTCGGCCTAGTACTGACCAGCGTGCAAAATTTCGCGCCGATCGGCCGCAAGCTATCGCTTCCGAACGGACTAATAAAATAGCAGCATAGCAAACTCTGAAACCTGCACTATGACTCTATCGTGTACGTTGAAGAGTTGCATTAACCACAGCGCCAGGTCTAAATCAGGAAGCAGTAGCGCAATAATAAAAGAGCATACAAACAGGCGGCGGTTTGACGCGACTTTTGTCGCTCGACTGCAAAGCGGGCTGCGGCATACGGTCAAGCCTGTCTCTTTAGAACGTCCGACTATAGGCGTAAAGTACCGGTAAAGTTGGACACTTTAGGCGTAACTGTGGTTATAGACGGCGTACGCTAACTTACTGCAAACGTGTACGTATTACTCATACATGTAGGTCTATAACAGCGTCACGATATCCCGCCCTATCAGCAACAAAGTTGAACATATAGTATCTCTCGAAAACATCATCCTTTATCATACAGTCCAACACTTTTAGTTGCTCACTCGCTGAACATTCTGAGTAGGCCTATGGTAGATTACTGGATCAGCTAACACAGATGCTATGTCTAGACATCTTAGACTTGTGTATCATCGGCTAAAAAGGACATTTTTGTATCTGAGTTGAACTTGATTCCAACGTCAAATTGGGACAAAATCTATTGCTGATGTCGGAGGCCATTTGCAGCCACCCACAGAGCAACGGAAACACCGTGACTAAAGCTTTCGACTCCAAGCATATGCATCACGTGGGAAAGCAGCGGCCACGCAGCCAGCGCAGTTGTAAGCGGACGGCCGCATTCGCATGTCGGCACAGAACCAACATATTTTTTTCTAGTTTAAAGTGCAACGTAATTCTATGCCGTCAATGGCGTAGACTAGATTTTTAACTGCCTAACGGCCCAAGTATTATAGTTATCACTTTTCAAACATCGTACGTGGCGCAACTCTGACAAGAGATACACGTATGGATGGCCAGGCTGAGTTGAACTGTATGAGTAGCCATTCAGGGACGGACATCCGTACTAACCCGTCAAAGGAGGGCAACTGCGTTGGTCGATCGAAACAAATGTGTTGTCACCAAGACGATCAAGCAAGAAAATAACAACAGCAATAACAAACAACAGTCCGATTAAATTGCCAATATAAAACACGTAAGACAAAATTCCATGCAGCTGTCACGGAACAACGAGTTCATATCCTCGACTGCAATAAAATACCCAGTCCACTACAAAGAAGCTTACACAGCGACATAACTGAACTAAACTGACCAATGGACGAGCAGTATACTACTCCAGACAGTGTGGTAATCGTACTTAAACCACAGAAAACACCTTCGTTTGCTTTATGACGCACCCGGAGCTGCGTTAAGTTACAAAAACAGTACCAGTGAGAACTGAGAACACACTGGCAAAGTTTTCTCCCATATTCACATCCAAATAATTTCTTGAGATTCAAATTACAGATCGGAAATTCCTTGAATTTCCAGGTTTCCCATGTGCAGTCCAATGGTCTGCTGGTCAGCCTGCAATTACTGCTTCAGAAACACTCCAGAAACAGTTCTACAAACTACTGCAACAGTCCGATAAAATTACAACATACGTGTAAAACATGATAAGACGCACACACTTGGCCTCTCCAATCAGAACAAAGGGCCTGAACAATAAGCAGAACACAGAGTTCCCATTCAAACGACATAGTCAAAACTCAGAACGTTTCAGGAACTATCATGACCAATTCTATTAACCAAATACAACAGAGTAGGTAACTTTAATAAGAAAACATGGTACATCAAATGTAACACAACAATCGAGCAAATATTAACTACACGGTGCAGCAAAAAAGTAGCCCCCTAAAGTTTTTCGCTGTTTTCTAAGCAACCGTTTAGCATTTTAATCTAAAATTTTACAGATTTAATTCTAAAGTTGTTCTACGGCTAAATGCAAAGTAAAATTTGATTCCATTGAAAAATGACGAAGTTATGGACTTTTTAACATGACCGCCTACCGATTTTTCAGCGTTAAAAATGTTCAAGCTACAACACCAGTTCAACAACACTGCTGAAACAAGTCAAACAACACAGTTAACTAATGATCAGATGCCAGATTTCCATTGTCACCGTGAATGTTCGAAGTGTCCACCGACAGCTCCAAGCTCCAACACAAGCATTCAGTCGCTTAATTTGAAAAGTCTTTCACCGTCTTGTCGATCAGTCCTTGTGATAGGTTGCCCCAGATAACCTGAAGCGATTCCTTGAGTTCAGCGATTGTTTTCGGCTTTGTTTTAAGCTTGCAGTAAGCCTCCAACACTGCACATCACACGTGATAGTCCACTGGGTTTGTATTTGGCGAATTTTGTGGCCATTGGTTTTTGTGATGAAATTTAGACAGTTGGCCCACAGCCAGTTCTGTGTGCTGGCGTGCTGTCCTGCTGGAAGATAAATCCGGTAGGCAGCCAGCGATTGCTTTAAAGAACGATAATTTAGTGATAGTTTATAAACAAAATAAATTACTGTTTGTCAAAGTGTCACTGTGACGTCATCGGCAGTAACGTGGTAACCGGTTTTTGAAAATTAAATAACATTTTTAGCTTAAACATTTTTATTGCTGAAAAATCGGTAGGCGGTCATGTTCAGAAGCCTCTAATTTTCGTCGCTTTTCAACAGAATCATATTTCACTTGGCAGTTAGATGCAGAACGTTTCCGTAAATAAACCTGCAAAATTTCAAATTAAAATTCCAAACGGTTGCTGAAATAACGGCAAAAAACTTTAGGGGGCTACTTTTTTTGCCGCACCCTGTAGGCTTACTAAACTCCACACAGACTTTGGAACATACTGCTATGCTACCATTCAAATGTTACAGTTTACGTCAGTGGTTCAGCAACCAGTGACAACAAAGTTTCACAATCATTTTGTTGTAAGGAGTAGGGGAGATGCCTGAACTGACAACTGACAGACTACTTAGATCTTCAGGGAGAAACTAGCCAAATCTATGCCAAATTTCAGGACTCTTCAGGTCGTGACTAATAAAAACTCCATGGGAACCCTGAATACAACTACCGACAACAGTGAACAATATTGCACGATGCAAAGACTCAATGGCAACACTGTATAAGCCTGAGAATCAATGCAGTATCTGCCAGAATAGCACAGTTGGCAATTATGACAAGAAACTTTAAAAACATGCAAACACACGATGTGGCCATCCGGATAAGGTTGTGCAACTCTAGCCTAGTAAAAATCCTGACATAAAAACTAGACAGACCGTTGCTCCTGCCCGTTACTTATTCTATGCCTGTTCGTTTTCGAATTGACCAGCAGCCCACACTGGACAGATAGATAGACAGACAAAGATCTGCACTGCATCCTACTCGGACGGTCACATAACATTATTAAAAACTACGTGAAAGATTAACATCGGTGGAGATGTGAAATCGACCGTCTCCAGAAAAAACCTTCATCAGTTCCATTAGGGCTGTGGAAATTAACAATTAATTAATCGATTAATTATGAAAAAATTAATCGATTCATTTCTTTTTTTATATGATTGAAATTTAACTACATCTTTGGACTACTGCACAGCCTAAAATGACTAATGATGAACGTTTGTAATCAAATTTTATATCGCACATGTCATCAAAATTTGTACTTTTATAGTGTCAGTTTAACAGTCTACACTCTACAAACTTTGACTACACAGCTTGTGTACTGCATCATCATCATTTTTTCGATTTTGCTCTAGTTTGCAAAAGATAACAACCAGCAGTTGAAAACTGCAGTTTCTGCGGTCTTTCTGAATAACAGCAAAAAATAATCAAATATCGGTCAATGTCTGGAAGTTAAATAGTAAAAAAAATTCAATCAGCAGCAGCCCTAATTTTTTTTATTAATAAAGCAGCAGCAGCAGCAGCAGTTCAAGACGTTCTCTCCATAAAGAGATTAGACAATACTGGACAGTGGAGATGCACTGAACAGTTCAGTATGAAACTGTAATCACATGATACACCCTGACAGTAACAGGTAGTCAGTCACACAGTTCCTGCTGCCTAACTGATGGCAGTCACTTCAACAACAGCTGCAGCAGCAGTCTCAACCGATCTACAACACAACATCCACAACAAATTACACATATAGCTAATTTTGTCCCAAATTTCGTTGTCATGGCAACGGGGGTCAGTCGGAGAAAATGTGATTGGCAGCATTCGATGGCCCATCCCCGAAAACCCCCCTACAGGCACAACAATCTCGCAAAAATCTCTTACGCAAGCCGAGTTGTAGCCAATTTTGTCCCAAATTTCGTTGCCATGGCAATGGGGGTCAGCCAAGGGTAAATATAAATGTCACCGTTAATTAGGCCATCCCCATATCCTAGAACCAAAAATTACGACTCTATCTTGCACACAACCAAAGTTATGACAGTTTAAAGAATTTGTAAATTTTCCCCATTGGTGCTATTGTAATTTTTAAAGAATTTTTCGAATAAATAAGTGAAAAATAAAATTTTTATTTTATAACAATAAAAAGGCACTTCCTTGCGCAGAACCACGTCATTTGACGTATTAAGCATAAAAATCGGTCTAACAGACTCGCCTGTAAGCGAGTTTAAGAACCAAAAAAGTGTAGTAAATTTTGAACAAGAGAGGTGCATATTTCACCTATATAGGGAGCAGAAACCCCTGGATGGATTGAGCCCATATCTTTTTGTGATAGGAGTCCAGGACGTAATCATGCCATTCAAATTTGGTGACGATCGGTTCAGGGGTTTTGGGTCAGCTGAGGGTCAAAGTTTGCCTTTTCCCATAGACATTGAAAGTCGTCCTTACAACACTCAAACTATCGTGTGAGGTGTGACTTCGATAAGCCACATGTCTTTCAAGCAAATTTTTAATCAACATGTTCACAAACAAATTCCAAAGATGACGATGTAAACCAGAATTGAAGTCGAGCATTCACACTGGCCAGCTAGCTAATCATTCCACAATGCAATAAGTCACAAATTAATTCAATCCCATAAGAGCGGCAGTGATTACCTACTCTGCATACATGCTGGATTTATTCGTGACCATCGCACTGGACGTTGCCGGTACCGTTTGTTTCAGCCTAATCACACACAGAACAAAACACTAATACAAAGTGTCAGTGATGATGCTTAATTCACCGTGAACAACGTTTCACCAACTTCTTCCAAACAATCTGATAACGAACATGAAATGCCAGCAATCAACCTATCAGCTTCCAAAATGCCATGAGTCGTTGAAATATCGTTCGATAAATTTAATAAGTAAGTTGTGTGCATTCGCCAAAATACGACTTTCATTTAAGCTGTTTGTTGACATTTAATAGCATTCAATACAACAAACATAGTGCATGGCCAATCACAATGCATTGTTAACAGATACAGAAAGAGGACAATACACCAGATAACAGATCACTGGGTAATTAGTTAAGTAAGTACACAGATTGCTAATTACTTAGAAAAACAGTCACTTAAAATTTAATCTACTGGCATTTTAACAAGAAAATTCCGATTCTAATTAATCTGAATTTTTTTCAATTAGTTCGAGCACTTGCAGGTAGAACTGTTCCATTTTCCTCGTCCTTGTAGAAGTAAGTGTCCAGGATGTTGTCGGCCTGCTGACGTAGAGGCTCATTGTTGGCATACTCGAGTGTCTCAAGACCGATCAACCCACCGCTGTCTTCAAACACCTTCACTGCCTGTGTAGAACAACAACTCTGTACAATACATCTGCAGCACTTGAGTTCACACATACGACTCGGTGACAAAAACTTTGTGGTCGCTGGTCCATGCCTCCGGAACAGTCTGCCAGCAGACCAGCATCAGCTGTACATCGAAACGGGAAGATTTCAACGGCTACTGAAAACGTTTTTATTTGCATGAGACACTAACGCTTACTGACTTGTTTTTGGGTGCCTTACTAATGACCAGCTTCTCCTACAATGATCACTACAGTCCCATAGCAATGTTGCCCACAGAGGCATTATTTTCAGCTTTGATTACCTCCCCCCCCACATACACACAGTCCACACACGCACACCCACTGCTTCATGACAGCCATGCTCTGTCTTTTACACTTTCCCAGATCCAGATACCATTTGCCAACCACAGTACCTTTCAATCCTGTCTTTAAATTATTTGTGCACTAATTTGCTGACGATTTCAGTACTGCTAAAAGTTTTCAACATCCAAATCATGCACACACACTGCATGTGATCAGTCAACCTGACAGGCTCATATTACTAATAACAAGATAATGTTCATACGAACACAGAGTCTGTCCAATGCACTTCGATAGTTTACACTATATGTCCGATAAATATAATCAGTGAGCTGTTTAGACCGGTAGAAAAAAAGCAAAAAGTTTAATTTCAAATGTCGGTCGGGGAAAATTGAAATTAGCAGCATTCGATAGCCCATTCCCGAAAACTCTCCCACAGGCGCAAAAATCTCTTACGCAAGACGAGTTACAGCTCATTTTGTCCCAAATTTCGTTGCCATGGCAACGGGGGTCAATCGGGGAAAGGTGCAATTAACAGCAT
>Ga0056128_1003208_pt1 | contig 19932 bp, 8 predicted proteins | sample WorMetLIZISLAND2_FD_71113 | JGI IMG/M metagenome (GOLD analysis project Ga0056128, IMG submission 71113) | Marine gutless worms symbiont microbial communities from Max Planck institute for Marine Microbiology, Germany - Olavius geniculatus... ... | reverse complement strand
TGACGTCACGAATGACGCAACGCATTTTACATAGATAAAACTACATGACCATAGATATAAATCGGCTAGAGATGCGCTCAAGTTCGAAATTTTACTTATTTTATTTGCGGTGCACTTCACAACTTTCTGGCATCGTTATCGCATTGTGACACACTTTTGGCCACCCGCTGTAGGTTTAAGGTGGCCGGTGTAGGCGGACGTCAAAGACGGCTACCCTCTTTAAAGTTACCGCTATTGGCTCGTGTAGCATGAAAACGGTTGCAGATACGCAGAGACATGCTGCTTATCATAACAAGCAACAGTGACAAGCTTTTTATTGGTGTGAACATCACTGACCTTGAATGACCTTGAACTACTAAAATAGAGTTTTAGTGGGTTTTTTTGTAATGTGTGGCTGCGGCTTAGATTTCAAGAGTGAATTGCATTGATATGGACGGAGATAGATCAAGACAACCTGCAAATAGGAACTCCTAAGGCTGTTGTGCATCTCATGAGCTTTGCTCAAATTACTTGTTGTCAATCAATATTCATTCATGTATTTCTATATTACATTGCTATGTCATTTCATTTGTACGTTTCAGTAGTATTGCTAGAGTATTATTATACAGCAATACAGTGATGTTAAACAAGGCGAAACTCTTGAGGCAAAGGCCAAGGCTAACTGTTCAAGGCTGAGGTCAAGATCGAGTTCAAAGGTAGAATTATAAAACTGACAATGACGTCATAATCTAGTGTGTTTAACAAGGTCAATGCACTATAACTGAGGTCAAGCCAAAGCCAAATGCTTAAGGCCAAGATCACGGCCATGGTTTTGATGCCAAGGCAAAAATTTTGGCCTTTAGACCACTTTGGCCTTGAAAAATTAACATCTCTGATACATAATCCCGCACTGGCTTTCCTCTGATTTAAAATTTATGATTCTGTTTTTGTGAATTGCCTTTTACTGTTGTAAGTTCTTAAGTCGGTGTGTCAGTCTATCTGTTGCTCTTTAGCTGTGCATACAGTGACAGTAACTGAACTGATGTTGCTTAGTTTTTTATAAACTGACCAGTGGGCAAGCAGGGCAAGGCCATTGGTCACAGAGACACTGACGTCGTTAGATGGTGCCTGCTGTAAAGCATTACTGCTTGCCATTGGTCAGTTCGTCAAAAACTAAACCATGTCAGTTCAGTTCAGTTACCTCGCTCTGTATGCACCTTTACTTGGTTCTTGAATTTCTTTGGTTTCTATACAAATAGGAGTTGAGCCTTCAAGTCAGCAACTTGTCAGCTGGATAAATTTGACCATTATAAGCCTATTGACTGCTGATATGACTTGATTTTCGGTTAGAATGTGTACATGTTTATTGTGTATATACAGGAATGACATCCAAGGTGAAGATTGAAGCTGACAGTAATGATATCACTGAGCATCCACACAATGACAAGCCAAGAACGTATTTGTGTACAGTGTGTGACAAACGGTTTACGACAACGTCAAATCTGAACAAGCACAAACTGGAGAAACATTCAGGAGAAAAATTGTATTCGTGCTATCTGTGCGAGAAACGTTTTCAGACTCAGTACAGTTTGAAGGAACATGTGAACGTTCACAGCAGTAAATACAAGTGCGCCGAATGTGGAAAGTGCTTCATAAAGAAATACGCTTTAACGGTTCACAGGCGAACGCATTCTGGAGAGAAGCCGTTTGAGTGTAGTATCTGCAGCAAACGGTTTACAACATCCGGTGGTCTCATTACGCACAGCAAAACTCATGCTGGGGAGAAACCGTTCAAATGTCCTCACTGCAGCAAGGCGTATCTTGATTTTGCGCGCCTAAACAAACACATGGTGAGCGTCCATACTGGATACAGGCCCTACGAGTGTTCAGCGTGTGACAAAAGTTTTAGCGACCTAAGTCGTTTGCAGTCACACAAACGCCATGCGCACAGCAACAGAAGACCTTACGACTGTCCGCACTGCGGAAAATGCTTCAAAAGTACCTCCAATCTGAACACCCATGTTTATACGCACACCCATGTGAAGCCGTACTCGTGTAGACACTGTTTGGATTGTTTTACCTTCTACGATCAACTCAAAACACATCTGTTGAAGTCGCACGCCGAAGGTACTTGGTTCGTCTGTCACATCTGCGCAAAGAAGTTCAGCCTCAGTGGTAATCTGAAAGAGCATTTACGACGACACGAAGACGCGAAGCCGTATTTCTGTGATGAATGTCCGAAGCGTTTCTGCACAGCGGGAGACTGCAAACAGCACATATTGACACACTTGGATTTTAAAGAGTTTATCTGCGTTTCGTGCGGTAGATATTTTAAACAGAAGCGAACTGTGATGAGTCACTTCAAGAGATGCTTGGTTAAAATGGGTAATACGCCGGTGTGTTAGCCAGGCAGGCTTGAGACAGAGTACAAGCTAGAAACTCCAACCCCGGGGAGGGCTTTTTCTAAACCTGTGTCTCGGGGTTGGTAAATGTCAAACTATAGTTTCAGGGTTGGGGTTGGGGCTGGAATGACCAGGGGAATAGCACAGCACACGGGTCCTTGAAAGTCACAAAAAATCATGGGATTCAGGAAGACTATTTTTTAGGCCTGAAAAGCCACGGAAAACAGCTAAGATTATGGAATGTCGTGGAAGAGTCATGGAAAGTAAACGTGATGTCATGGATTTTATGGTTGTCTCACTGAAATTGTGGCTCAGAAAATGTGCAATTTCTCTTTCTGCTAGAGCCACCCTGTGACTCTCCTAAAATATGCTAAATATGTGCTTGCGTGCTGCTGGCAAAACTTCCAGGTTTCCCCCAAACCCAGTGTTTAGATAAACCTGGGACTCAGTCTTTTGTACTGAACAATTGCGTGTTGGACAGAGTTGCTACTGTTGACTCAAGACTTGTCGGTGTGTACACTGTAGTAGTAACAACAGTCACATTAATTACCGGGTATCAGTGATATGTTGACTGGCCTGTCTACTGTGAATATCTAACTGAATCATGTTGAAAAATGTCACACTATTTTGCACAGGGCGGCATTTTTTATGCGCGACAGCAGAATGCTTCGTGCGTCTTAGCCATATCCTGGGCGTTCGTCGGTCTGTCCATCCATCCACCACACTCTGCAACTGTATCAAAACAGCGCAAGTTAGGATAACGAAATCCTTACTGTTGGCGGCCCCATGGACTCTTAGATTCTAACGACGAAATTTTGTGCCCCTGGGTGAAGGGGCTCCCAGCAAATGAGGGCGTCAAAGAAAGCATTGTCACAGAAGCTGGGTCTACTGTGAGTCAGTATATTTTTGCTACGTTTAATTATGTCATTTTTTTAGTATCTAATTCTGCATTTTCCCCGCGTACTGGCATACCTGATGGTGCCATCATGGTTTGCCATCACCGGGACTACATATAGGCGTGATTACCGGCGCATTGCAGTGCCAGCGGTGATGGGCCTTTTGATGGCACGCCAGCAACTGATCTGATCAGCAGCTTCACATTTCGCTCCCTCTGTAAATTTTTAATTCATTCGTAGGCTGGTTGCCTATGTAGTACTTATATAGGCCTTATCCTGGTCTCCCCCTGGGCCACGGCTCTGTCCCAGACCCGCGTTACTGCGCTCGCCGTGGGGCCGTGCCTTCCCCCCCAGATGTTGCGGGCTATAGGCGCCACTGAACTCTTCGCTGTTTATATACTTTTCAATATTTTGACAGTAGTTAAGAGAAAATAATAAGTATATTATTGCGGTTTATTATTATGGTTAACTTGTTCACCAACTATCACTGGGCAGTGGGCATTGAGCAGCATTCATTGCTATAACTGAAGCAGTTAGCCTACCGGTAGGCCACACTTCGCAATGCAGGTAGGCCTATTTTGGGGTGCAGACAGTACGTAGGCCTACCCAGGTTCAGGGGAATGCGGGATTGTAGGGAGCTAAGGGCCCCGGGTCCGAATTGGCGCCTGCACGGGGTAGCCGTCGGGCAACCCTACTTAGCCTACTTGTCCAGACATTTTCCCGGTAAGCCGTATAGGTACATAGGCCTACGTTTAGCCACATTATGCATATGCGTTAGGCCTACAGACGACAGACGCAAAAGCGTAGCCATTCACAAATTTTTACCAAAATCATTCATATACTTGCTGAGAAGCTGTGGCGTATTTAAGGGGGGGGGGCACCGTGCCCCCCTCTTGGCCCGACCATGAAAATTTTGTTTGTCAATGAGACGTTTTTTAACGCTATATATGACCGTGAATTCGCCGTGAATTTTGCGACTTTTCTAAAAGTATGCCGGGATTTTTTCACTTTTGCACCGTGATTTTCGTACAGCTCTATGTATTTTGAAACAGTAGCCAAACTGTAGAAACCTCCGCACGGAGGACTCCTTGAAAAGCAGGTCGTCGAAGCTCAAACGGTTAAAATCTACGTACATTTGAGGAGAATCCCCTCGCCCAAAAGCACACAGTTTTGTCACAAAAAAACTAGAATAGGCCTATATACTTGTGGCACTGGCAGCCCATCACAGTGAAGATTTCGTGATTCTAGCTTGCACCGTTTAATTTGATAGGGATCAAGTGTGACGGAGAGACAGACTCGTAAGCAGGATGTCTGTGCCTATCTGCAACTGTTTTCATGCTAGACGAGGCAATAAGATCAGTATGAAATAACCACATTTTAGAGGGGTACCCCTTTTTTTCGCTCGCGTGCGCAGGCCTCCTCGGACCTAAGGGGTCGGCACTCGGAGTGCTACACTCTGCGTTTAATGCTGGAAATTTCATATGCGAGTTGTCTTGGTCTACCTTCAGGCATTTCGTCGCAATTCACTTTTGAAATGTGCGCTGCAGCCAAAAATTGCGCAAAATTCACTAAAAACTTCCTTTTGGGAATTCAAGGTCATCGATGTTGATAAATTAAAAAGCCCGTGACCAGTGTTTGTTAATTATGATAAGCGACATGTCTGTACTGTTTTCACACTAAAAAGCCAAAAGCCTCAAAATAATGTTTTCTGAAGGGGGTACCCCTGTTTGACGCTCTCGTTCAAGGGGAACCCCTTCACACAGGAACACGAAATTTTGTCACGATAAACTAGAGTCCTTGGGGGAGCAAACGGTGAAAATTTCGTGATCCTAGCTTGCACCGTTTTAATACAGATCACGAGTGTGACAGACAGACGGACGGACAGACGCCTAGACGATCGCTAAGACGCGCGATGCATTCTGCTATCGCGTGTAAAAACTGTTTGCATGTAAACAAATTGTATTTATGAGTCCACAACAGACAACGGTAAAGCCAAACTAGTAGCAAGCATAGGAACACTTCATCGCACCGACGGAACAAGGCCTACCAGTGAGGCAATGTCAAGATATAACTAGGCGACTAACGTTAATACATCAATTCAAGCCAAATCAGAAATAATGATGCACGCGTTAGCTGACTAGTTAGGCCTAAACATTATAAGGGGCCAATACACATAGCCTACAGTCCAAATTAGGCATAGGCCTACATAACCATGCATCATGCAAATATAGGCCTACAGCCAAAGTGACTGTCTAACAGACGGATTTGTATCAAGTCAAAGCACAAATAATCATAGACGTAAAAAAGTTTTCAACGTTTTTTTAGTCTTGCTACTTTTTGTGTTTTTGATTTTCTCAACGTTTTTTATTTGCTTAGCGCGGGGCTCCTAAAAAGCGCGGGGTCTTATAGGCCATGGCCTATTCGCCTATGCGGTAATCCGGCCCTGTCTAAAGTGGTATTATTAGGCTTACTTAATGTAAATAACGCACAAAAACACATTTTGTTTAGGCCTACATTTTTGACACTGACACTTTGGCTGACACTTTATCCAATTATTGTTTCGTTTTCAGCTGCCTGCAATAAAATTGATCGAAATGTTGGTCAATTGTGCAATCGCAAACATGGAGACGATTTTTCCATTCATTGGCAGCAGTATCGGTAATGTTATGCTCCAGACTAATCCAGACTTCACCGGTCGTTTCGTGAATACATAAACATTCCTTAACGTCATAATTATGGTAGACATACTGCTGCACGACATTCAAATCTTCTAGTAGGCTGGCGCTTAATTGGGAGTCACAGATCAGAATAGACGAAGTGTATCGACGTTTTTTATCATTTCAACGCATATCTTGCTTGGTCTGATTTCCTCAGGTAGTGCAGAAGCAGACATTGGGTGAGGTGGGAACTTAAACAATCGTTTAATAACCAGTTGTGTCAGAAATATATGTGCCAAAATTATTGAAATCTGATAATCAGGCTTCAAGTTAAGGCAAATAATGTTGGGGATGTTTTTTCACGTTTTTTGCATATTTTAACCGTCCTATTTCGCTTGGTTTGTTTCCCAAGGTAGTCCAAAAGCAGACATTTGGTGACGTGAAAAACTGAACTGCCATTTAATGGCAAGTTATGTCAGGAATATTCACACCAAAAATTACGAGAATCAGATAATTTTTGTTTAAGCTAGAATCGAAAATGTTCGGGATGTTTTTGAGACACATGCAGTGTTGTATACGCCTATTCTGCACCGTTATTAATCAACAGGGCCTGCACAAATCTTCAAATTCACCTGCGCACACAAAAATAGGTAAACACACACAGAATGATGCACATCGGATGAAAACATAATTACATAATAATAATTGTGTATCTCCGTCATACATACATCCCGTTCTCGTGGCGAAATTTATATTATTATTGTCTAATCGTGCGCGTGTCATATTGTTAATAGAACGTCTGCAGCATAAGAAGAAGCTGCCGTAAGTCGAGATCGACGTCACGTAGGTTTCGTAGTAGTAGTAATAGTAGTAACTGTAGACACCATAATATGCAGGCTCTGTCGTTTGTTGTATTGCTGATTTCGCGTTGAGACACAGACAACGGCCATTAAACAACGTCATTAGTAGAATGTTTACACGATCCAGCAAACTTCCAGCAAATGTATTCAAAATACACGTGAATTGTTGGTCGTTTGCTGGATCGTGTAAACACCCCATAAGTCACCAGCAGCGGCGATGATGATGATGATGATGATGATGTGAATACTACTACTGCTGCTGCTGCTGCTGCTGCTGCTGCTGTTGTTACGGCGTCTGTGACAAGAATTACACAGCTACTGTACAATGTTGAAGACGATGATGACTAGGCCCACTACTATACAGAAAACAACAACAACTACTACTACTACTACAACTACCACTACTACAAGACAACACAGCTACCAAGGCAATGATGATGATGTGATGACGTCACCACTGATGACGTCACTAGTGTCGGTGCCGTTGTTTACCTGCCGCTGTGCACACAGCATAATTAGATAACGATGCACTGCGCGTGTGTACTATTTGAGATGCTCGCCGCGTATATACAGGTGCGTGTTTGTGTGTCAACATCTCTCTCACACTGCCTCTTTTTTTCTCTTTCACTTTTTTCTTTGTTTGAGTGTTATGAAAACTTTTAAAGACGGCCTTCCTACGTCTATTTGTATAGATACATCTGCCGTTAACGTGATATGTTTTTTTGTTATCGGATTTCATTTCAACGCCGTGTCAGATTCCTGTCAGTCTAGTATTACACAATCATTGTGCTAAGCAAACAACTAAACTGGAATTTGTACTTGTGAAACTAACGCGGACTCAGATGTTTGGTCTTGGTAGACGGTACAATCTGCAGCTGATGTAGACGAATACTATTGCTACTACTATAAGTTGTAAGCTTAGTAGTAATAGTAGTAGTAGTAGTAGCTGTTGTTGTTGTTGTTATTGTTGACGATGATAATGCAGTTGTAGTAGTGGTTGCAATCCTGAGCTCAATGACTCGAGGCTCGTAACTAGTAGGGTAGTAGTAGTAGGAGTAGTAGTAGTAATCTGTGGCTGATGTACTCGACTGCCGACGCTACTGCGTGATCGGCGTCCACGGGTGGAAGGCCTCGATAACTCCACCACACTGCTCGGCTCAATTACTACACATACATATACAGAGTGAGCAAAAATAAAATAGACCTATCTCAACACGAAAATAACGATTTCTCAGCAGCAGCGTCGGGGGTTTAAAAAGTTGGCGAAACAGGAGTTTACTGAGAGACACTGCTATTTTTTGACGAAATTCCGACGAACAGCTGCATAATTTCTGACAGAGAAGGTTAGGGGCCTATGGGTACTCAAAATCTTAATCGTGTAGTGTGTACCTAAATATCCTCAAAATGAGAGTTTTTACATTTGAATGTTGCATTTTGGACAAAAATTTTGATCTACAAGATTTTCCGACATTTTTCTGACAGCCAAAAAATTTAGGGTGGACAATTGTCCACATGCCCCTCTCCCATCTTGCCACGACGCCACTGTTTGTACGTGGTTCGTCATAATTTTAAATCCTCCTGCACGTTACGCCTGCTCGCTGATAGGTGCCAAAGGTCAACTCGTAAATTCTGAATCCCGATGCAAGTGCACGCGCCATTTAGCCACTATCAAGCCCGACAACAGTAGGCAAAAAAGCGCGTACGCATGAGGGGTACGTTTAGTATTTCAAATGGACAGTAAAATATGCCGCTGTAGGCTAATGCATTAAAACAGTCTTTCGCGCGATTACTCGTATTCAGCCAGCCGGATATTTTTTTTTCGGCGGCAGCAAGTAAAATCTATAATAACGGCATGGCCGGCTTAGTCCAAACAAGAAGTCCAGCCGACCGTACTCGTTGTCAGTGACCATCAAGATCACCCAATGTCAATGATTTTGATGTCATTTAGAAACCAATATGTCATTTACTATAATTAGTGATCAATCGCAACCTAGGTTTTATCTCGCACCATCGCACCATTTAGCCACAATAGTGCGTAACGGTCTTCAAAGTCATCCAAGGTCAATGATTTTCATTTCATTTGACAGGACGTATGCCACTTCTTATTACTGATTAATAACAACCTTGGACGTATCTCTCACGGTTTCCGAGATATGTTCAGTTTTTCGTTGAAAACGCACATTTTTTCTACCTCTCTCCATTCAACCCCGAATTTGAAAATGCTTGCTTTGCACTGAATCGCTGAAAATTTGCACGCGTTAGTATAAGGCAGAGGGGTAACTACTTTTGTAAATAGTTTTCCTTCATGTCCTAACGCTTAGCCGCAATATATCCGTTACGGACGACAGACGGACCGACTGACGACAACCGTACAGATCGACCGCTACTTAAGTACGGTCGGCTAAATTTTTTTGGCGTCGGTTAGCCCAAAGAATCGGCAATGTTATAGCGGCGGCTTATGGGTATACATTTTGGCTTTTCTAATAACTCAAAAAATCATATTTTATTGTAATAAATAAGCGTTTTTTACTTGCCGCTAGACTGCGTGTATGTGTAATTGAAAAACCTATATAGGCCTAAATAAATAAAAAAAATGATAGAACACTTCGGCGACTTCAAACTTTGACTATGAAATCAAACCAAAGATCTAAACGTCCGAAACAAAATGTTTGTGATTTACTGCAGTTTCAACATATTGAATAAAATCTTAAATTAAATAATTATCCAACCGTTGATGTGTATGCCGCCAGCGCGAACTGACGTCTTTGTGGCTCTGCAACCCATCACAGAAACCTCGTCAGCATCATCATTGTAGCTATGTAGTAGTAGTAGTAGTAGTAGTAGTAGTAGTAGTAGTTGTTTTTGTTGTTGTCAACCATCATCAACAGCATCATAATCATTGTAGTTGTGTTGTCGTAGCCATAGTTGTTGTAGTACTGTTGTAGTAGTTGTTCTCGTAGTTGTCATCATTATCATATCATTGTCATTTCCTCTATTTAGCAGCGATATGACCGGACCACACGATTTACTCTCAGTACAGCAGTGACGAATAAATTGCATACAATGCTCTCTCACGAGTCGCTGGTTGAGCTATAAATACGTTCAACTCACCTGGATAATAGCTAGCTAGCGGTATAGGCCAATATTATCTGCACGTAAAGCCTACACCTGTGGATTGTAATGACAGCATTAGCTTGCACTGAGTAGGGTATCAAGGTGTGCTGCTGCTGCTGCTGCTGCGAGCTTATACAGGTAAGGTAATAAAGGTCAACTATCACATGTAGAATAATACAGATAAACGGATACAAATGAGGCTACTTATACAGATAAACTAATACAGCTGACCTAATTCAGATATAATAATACAGATAGAATAATACAGGTAACACAATGCAAATATTTCAGTAATGCAAGTAAAGTAATACAAGTGAGGTAATAACTACTACTAGGCTAGGTAAACCAATACAGGTGACCTAATACAGGTAAGGTAAAGACAAGTCTGACGTCACGAAATTAACTCGTTTCCATAGTAACGAATATGCTCGGGTCACCTGAGTTGACATTTTCGTCGCACAGATAATCAACTCATTACCAGGTATTTTTTCCATCATGATAATTGGCTCGACTAGTCGACCTAATAGTCGACAACTAATAAAATCAGTGGCGTAGCTTCCCCGCCCCTAAAATTTGGGCTGTTGGAAAACTGTCGCTAAATCTTCATCTTGTCGGAAAACTATTTGCGTCCAAAATGCAAAATTTGGTGGTGAAAAACTCCCGCTTTGAGGAAATTTAAAAAGTTGAAATTTTGAGCACACACAATTTTCTCTGTCGCGGAAATTTGCGGCTGTCAGTCGGAATTCTGTCGCAAAAGTGCAGTTTCCTGTCTAGCTGCAACGTGAGTCAAAAACAGACGAAGAAGAAAGTTGCAATTTTCTTACAGACACTGCAAATTTCCGACGGAATTCCAACAGAAAGTTTAAATATCCGACAGAGGAAATTCTAGGTGGTCGAAAATTCCATTGTTCTTTCAGCTTAAATTTCGCGCGCCCAATATGAAAGGTTTTCAACCCCAAATTTTGCATTTTTGGAACGAACATCTTCCGACAATGAAAAAGGTTTTCTTACAAATTTTATGACAACCAAAAGCTTAGGGGAATGGCATAACTGTCTCCCCTTCTTCTGCCTCACGAGTGCGACGTTAATGGAATGCAATAGCCTACCACTGTGCAGATCATTTGACCGTATGACTGGCTCCATCTCGTGAATGCAAATGCATTCTATTGATCATCTCTTCTTTGTTAGCACTCGAGATTTTTTTTTGCGCGCGAGAGCTAGCGCGTATTAACTACGATAATTCTGTCCGTCCCTCTGTCCGTCTGTCTGTCACAATCCGGTACCGATTAAAACTTAGGTAAGATAGAGACTTCAGGTTTCTACCATCTATGAAGCTTGAACTCTCTAGTATTTCATAACAAAATTTGAAATTTCATGTCGCTGGGTGATGGGGTCTACCCTCGAACGAGGGGGAGAAAGACGGACATTCATCTTCCCTAAAATACGTTATTTTACCGCTATTGGCTTGTCTAGCGTAAAAATAGTTGCAGCTTATCATAAGAACACTGCGACGAACTTATAGGGGTATCAACTATACGATGGCCTTAAATGACATTGAACTCTCAATATAAAAGGTTTTAGTGAATTGTTCGCAATTTCGGGCTGCGACACAATTTAAAAAAGTGAATTGCGACGAAAGGAATAAAGATATACCAAGACAACCTGCGAACAGGAATTGTTATAGGTTCTCGCTCGTCTCATAAGCATTAGCTCAGATTTCTTATTTCAGTTGGGCTGGTCAAATATAAGCCAATAGTAGACTTTGTGTAAGCTTATACCACGTTTGGCTATTCAGTATAGGTCTACCTGTTTAGGCGGAATCGTTTCTGTGGCGCAAGCCTTTTTGCCTAATCCTACACATTTCTACTTAGCACGGTTTGTCCACTGTCCACTCTGTCGTCTGTCTGTCTGTCGTCTGTCACATTCGTGTACCCTGCTTGAACCGTTCAGCGGATTTAAATGTTATTTTGCAGGTAGGCCTACAGTTGCGAAATGTCCATTGACACATTAAGTGTGTGTCATGATGGTGTCGTGGACCCCCAGGAAAAGGGAAGATTTGAGGGTCAATCACCCAGTCAAAACATATGCATTTCTTCCGACTTCCAAAAGTGCTTTTTGATTCACCAGGTAGCAGCATACCGATAAGCAAATCCGCTTCTTACCGAATTACTTCGATCTTTAATCAATTTCGTTTTAAACACGCTTGCTCAAACTCGGGTAACAGTTAGGGCCTACATTAATAAGCTTCTAATAAGTAACAGATGTTCAGTGAACATATGCTTCATTTATTGGCGAATGCATTTAATAAGAAAAAAAGAAAGATTGCCCATATTAGTGAGTGCTTCTTCCCTTTAGCTTTCGCGACCTATAGCCCTCCCCTAAAATAATTTGGCCATTGGTTTCATTCGTGGGGCCTCTGATGTAAGCCTACCGGTCTCACACCGGGCCACGCCTACCCATCCATCCCACGTGTTACGTTCATTCATGAATTTATGATGACCAATGGGGCTGTTCATGACTGATTGCAAATCCAAAATAACTCAGTTACTATACAGCGAGTGAGTACGTCGCACCCTCTGGCGTGGGGCCTATATCAAAACGCACTGTACAGGGTGTTCCAAAAAACGGATACCCAGTTTTATTTTTGGGATAACTTTGGTAATTCAGCACCGATTTTAACCATTCTTTCACTGTTACAAGCAGAAATTTATGGCGCATAAACGCGAAGTTCTTCCACCCACCGCACCTTTATTGTGTGACCACATTACCTAGCAAAACAAACACTACTGCTAATATCGGTGTTCAAGCAGCGATCATTCTTTGTTATTCTGCCCATATCAAACGATTCATTCTAAAAGTTATTACTGGTAAACAAAGTAAATAAACACAATATGACGTAACAATGACGTTTTATGCTACGAAATTGATATCTTTATGTGTTGCCTGTTCTCCGAGACCACTGTAGTTATCCCAAAAATAAAATTGGGTATCCCTTTTTGGAACACCCTGTACAATCCATTTTAGCGGACTGTACTAACGGTCGTTCAGGTTGTCTGTGAGGTAGGCCCTATGCATTGTGGGTAGTCAAATAAAAAAATGAAAAAGAAAGAAAAGAGAAAACAGGTGAAAGAGTACGGGGGAAAAGAGAAGGTGTGAAGTAAGAATTTTTAACTATTTTAGGCTCCGGCGACTTTAGAACGAGGACTTACATTGGGTGTAAAAGTCAGGTTGTCTGTAGGGAAATCAGACTAATGTATGGCAGTAGGCTGGTGTCTGTTTGACAGCTTTTGGTCACGTATTCGGCAAACTCCACTTACTTGGACTAATTGCTGTAGCTTATAGTTTAGCGAAGTTGACAATTGCTTGTCGTGAGACAAGTCGACTAGTAAACTGTAAGCAGTGTAAGCTGAAATTGAAATGTATTGATTGTTCTCTGAGGATTTCACTCTGTACACCTGATGAATTTATGCTTCGGTTTAATTAGTAGGCCTATACGTTGAAACAGTGGGAACGAAAGGTCAAACATTGGACCAGGAAAGCATTAGTCTATTATGAGCGGCCGTCTTAATTGGCAGAGATGTTATTCTCGAGGCCAAAGTAGTCTAGCTGGAGCCAACATTTAGGCCTTGGTCTGATTTCGGCCTCGGCCTTGGCCTTAGCGTTTGGTTTCGGTCGCAGTGCTTTGGCATTGCTAAAACATGATAGGCCTAGCTTACGATGCCATTGTCACCTTGTAGTTCTACTTATGATGTCAGATAGGTAGTTTGAGCCTTGTGTGGACTAGTAAGTAAGTAACAGCGTAGACGGTAGGAACTGTGTGCACAGTTAAAACGCATATACAGAGCGACGTAACTGAACTGAACTGAACTGACATGGTTTAGTTTTTGACGAACTGACCTACTGGCATTAAGCAGTAATGCATTACAGTAGCTACCGTCCAACGGCGTCGGTGGCCTACGTGACTAGGCCTATAGGCTACTCTCATGTACATGACGCGTCAACCAGTGACCATTGAGTTCGCCCTATATTTACTTGCCCATTGTCGAAATCTAAACCATTGTCAGTTCAGCTTAGTTCTGTTTCGTCGTTCGGCACGCGCCTGGGTTACGGAAGGTGGGGACCTTAGTACAGCTGACTGGGGCTGCCTAGCCGGCCGTTGCGCTAGCCTTTGTCTGCAGGCTGCACGCGGTGGCTGTGCGGCCGGAGGCTCTGGTTAGTGACGAAAGCGCATTAGAGGCGTGTTCGCGACGATGCGCTATACAAATTGACGACCTTTTTCACCTTTAGAAAGACGGCCGCATTTTATGTCGTCACTAAGCCTTTTCTGCCTATACAATACCGTTAACTACGATGTATAGTAAACAGCTATAAAGTGGCGTTTATATATGTCAGTGCTCGTGCAGGAAACTCGAACAATTACTTATAGAACGACTGTCACGCAGTACAGGAAGTTGTCATTGCGGTTTTACAGCTCGAAATTATAACTATTTATTAGGCATTAATTGTACCGGCGAAAGATAAATTTCGCATACAATAGGAAAATGTGTGTCTCAATAAACGCACGTTCCACTGGTTGCGTCATCATCATCATCATCATTATCAGCATCAACATGAAAGCGTTTAACGTGATATACAAAAAATTTGAGCTTATGCTATTTTGGCGTTTAAGGTTATCCAAGGTCATTGAACTTGGTGGCAATCGAGAGCCAGTGTACGACTTTCTATACACTGTGGGGCATAAAAACACTCCATAATTATTTTCATCATAACTTGAAAAGAAGTAATCCAATTTTAATAAATTTTGGTACGAATTCCAGATACAACAGTTTAGTGGCCATCAAATGACTGTTTTAATTTCTCACCTCATTCACTGTTTGTTTCTGCACTACCTGGGGAAAGAAAACAAACAAAATATTGCATTTTAACCACTTTGGTATTATTGCTTAATCAAAACAACACACAAACACACATTATGTCCAGAATTTTATCATTTTAACTAATAGGTGATCTAATTGTCCAATTGTCCAATTTCATAGGCAGTTGCCTACGAAAATGTTTGAAACATAAGCTCGGCTCGGAGACACTTTATCCGTTCGTTGATAGCAGCGTTGATAACGTTCTGCTCCAGACCAATCCAGATTTTACCAGTCACTTCTTGAATTTGTCAATATTCTTGAATGTTTGGCCTATTTAATAGACGTGCTGCTGCATAACAGTCAAACCTTGTAATATTGATTGGCTGTTGGTGGTCAGATATCCGGAAAGATAAAATTTTATAAAGTTTTTTTTGTTGATTTTAATGCATATTTTGTCTGTTCTGATTTTCCCAGGTAGTGCAGAAGCAGACGTTGGGTGAGGTGGGAAACTGAACGGCTATTTGATTGCCAGTTTTTTCGTGAACATGTGTACCAAAAATTATTGAAATTGGATAACCCTTTTTCACGTTATGGCCAAAAAATTGGTGTGTTTTTATGCTCCACGGTGTATTAGTGATTAATATTAACATAAGCCCTATCTCGCATCGTTATAGAAATACAGCGACTTAAACCTATTGGCGCTTTCGTTCTGGGTGACCCCCTCCGAATTTATGGATAAGCTTAACGGTTCCTGAAACTAGAGTATTCCAGGCAGCCGACTGTGAAAATTTGGTGATCCTATCTTGCACCGTTTTTGACTGATACAACCGTGTGCCGGACGGACGGACAGACGGACGGACAAAATTGCGATGGCTAAGACGTGCTAAAGCAGTCTAGCTGTTTTTTTTTCGTAAAAATTAACGCAGCGACTGGGCAGCACAGCTAGAAAGAACACCTGCACGACAGGAAATTCGTGTAGGACTACAGTACAGTTTCCGGCATGGTAGCCCTATCAGTTGTAGGCCTATGTTTTGTCGAGAACTTTATTGCGCAGAGCTTTGCGATTTTGTGCGTCACCTATTCGCTTATATAAAATGAAAATACTAGGGCCTACATAAAAATGAAAAAAAATCGAAATAATTACTGCGTGCGTGTTTAATGTAGTTTTGCAGCGCAAATTACAGAGTCTGTCGGATCGCATTGCTATAGGCCTACCATAAGTATGCGCAGACGAGTTGATGCAGTTAAGTGAACTCGTACGTGACTAAGTATAAGCAACCACGCACTTCATGACTGCTATTGCGTGACAGTCGACTGCTGTCCGTCCGTCTGTCTGTTATTTCTTTCCTGCTTTTACACATGCTTTTCTTCGTTTTTTTTTCAGGCGTTTAGCCCCCAAATTAATTCAGCATTATCTGGTAGCGCTATCGCTGTCGATTTTCTGGCCTAGAAGCTAAAATTCGGAATGTACCAAAAATAGATTTTTTATTTGGCCGAATACGAACAGGCCTACATTGGCTTGCAAGCTGAAAGCTCTATCTATAAAGCGACCCTTATATTTAGGCAACGTGTATGTGTCTGTCTGTCTGTCTGCAATTCTGCGAAGTACAAGTACCGTCATTGCATCTAGCGAGCATGTCGCCAACCGTAGCTGCTTTCGCGCGTAAAAAGCCAGCAGTAAGATCGTATATTCAGGGTATAAGTCTTGTTGTGATATGTTGACAGTAAGGTTGTGCAATGAACGACCGTCGGTAAATAATCCTCACGCATGACACGCAACAGACAGGCAGATTGCTTCAGCCTGTCGGACCACACAAATATGACAAACGGCACGAGACTCTTGAGATATGATATGACCGGCGCAGATGTACGGTCATCTTTTACAGCGACATAAATATCTGTCGGCCGCTTGTCTGGCAAATGCTCTACTGCACTTGTCAACACAAGAGGGTTCATCCGCTTTTGGACACATTACGCTAGCCCCCTTAACTGATAAACAGCTGCAAATATCCGACAGAGTGCTCAGAATTTTAATTCTGTTTCCAATTGTCCTCAAAATTAAGTTTTTCAGCGTCAAGTTTTTTTCACATGCTTGGACGAAAATTCTAAGACAAGAAAAGATTTTCCGTCAAATTTTCGACAGTCTCGAATTTTAGGTGGAGGGATCAAATGCCCTTCTTTCTTCCCCCATCACTTTTCCCCTTCTGCCAGGACATCGGTGATCGTATATATAGTAATATATACGATGTTCTTTATGCTATCAATTTTTTCTCTTTTTTTCTCTCTTTTTCTCTCTGTCTGTCTGTATGTGTAATTGTGCATGTGTTGGTGTCTATCTGTATATTTTTGCTATAATATGCATCGCGCGCGCGTTGGTCTATAATCGCAGTCAGGCGGGTTAAGCGGATTGGCCGCTAAGCTGCCATCAGTTGCTCCTAGTTGCTATAGCAACAACGAAGCATCATTAAAGCTGGGCCGTCCGAGTACTCGAGTAGTTACTCGAATTCGAATCTGGTCTCGAGTAATTTGTATATCATTCGAACTAAGATGTATTACGTTTTTAGTATAGAGTAGCAGTTGATATATATTTTTAGCACTTATTAAAGAAGAAATACCAAATAAATGCAGAGCAAAAATTAGCCTATAGTTATAAATTTTAACTATAAATAAACCTACGTTGTTTTGCCACTTTCTCCTTCAATTTCTAAGTCAGTAAGTCACCGTGTAGAAACACAGATGTCGTTTCGTGTTTAGTAATTTCCGATATTGCATTATACACTGAGTCGAAAAAAGAGTGGCCTAAGGTTTTGGCCTAAAGTTAAGTTTGAGTTTTTGGTAAGATGTAACGTTTGCTATCGTTGTCGTCGTCTGTCGTCTGTAACGCATGTACTGTGGCTAAACGGTTGGACTTACCAAGAATATATCACACATTTAATTAGTCCAGCGTCGCCGCTCTTTGCGCAAAAATTTAGCAACAGCAAAAACGTATGCAAACAACTATTACAACTTTGGTTTAAATCCGGCATTAACAGGACTCGTGGAGTACTTACTCGAGTAACGAATAATATTGCTCGGACAGCACATCTCTAGTCATTACCGCGTCATCACGAGCAGCAGCAACATGGCCAGCTAAACCTACGTAACGATAGCGGTGTGGCGTGATATAATCCCAGCTTCAAAGTATTACCCGCGAAATGGCGCTGTCTGATGACTCGTAGGGCAGCAGCAGCAGCAGCAGCAGCAGCAGTAGTAGTAGTAGTAGTTGCTGCTGTTGTTGTCGTTGTAGTTGTTGTGTAGTAGTAGTAATGGTAAAAGTGTAGCAGTTGTGCAGCAGTTGTAGTATTGGCAAAAATTTAGTAGTTGCACAGTAGAAGTGCAGTAGTAGTAGTAGTAGTAGTAGTAGTAGTAGTAGTAGGTTGGCAGCTGATGACTGTAGGGCTTCTGTTTACGGCCTCGGCGTTTACACCGGTTGACACGTGCAGCCTGCTCATATGAGCATACTACTACAATACTACTAGGCCTACTACTGCTAGGCTACTACAGCTGCTACATTGTACTACTACTACTACTACTAGTACTCATATGAGCGTACGATGATGACATGTTATTGGATATCGGTTTCCTTTCTCCTGTATTTAATGGCGTGTTTTTGTACACCGCATAGGCCCATAGATTACTCGTCGCACGCTACGGTTCTAACGTAGCGAAGAGAAGTATATGATATCAGTATATTATGTGTTCTTGATGGCCCGCCGACAGAGCCTGACTGTCTGTTCTGAAATAAACTCAGATCGCCATCCGTATAAGTTTAAGTAAGTAAGCAGTTGTATTTCTCAACGGGCAAACGCCATTGGCGATAACAGAAAATACAGTATAGCAAATTGCAAAATTGCAAGTTGGTACAAAGGAAAAAAATATAGGCTAGCTTTATCGTGTAAACGGTATATTGGTGATTTTTTTACGCTGTGTTCGTGTTTTGCTTGTTAAACTGCATGGTAGCCTAACGCTGTTTTTGTAGCGACGCCGGCAGTGTCACATCACATAATCTAGGCCTATTTTACGGGTCAAATTAGTAGTAGTAGTAGTAGTAGTAGTAGCAGTAGTAGTAGTAGTGTAGCAGGCTGCAATAAGAGATTAGTTTGTCCTCATCAAAGCACTGAGTGACGCCAATGCAGCAGCTTTTTTACACACACAACGAGTGACCAACGGCACTAACCTGACAAGCACAGACAGACAGACAGACAGAAAAACATGCAGAGGTACACGGAAACACCTTCTTGAGGCAGGGGCGTTTAAACATAGGGGGTAAATAAAATGACGCACCTTGCATCTAGAAAAATGTTGGGGAAAAGAAAAATATAGCTTCCGAATTTTTTTTCGTTCTCTATGCTCGCAACATTATTCCTCTATTTTCAAAACCTTATCGCCGCCTCTGAATCAAAGTCCAATAAACTTACATATAGAAATAAACAAACACATGGCAACGAATGAAAATGCAAATGCCAAGTAAAAGCAAAAACGCGACGTAGCCAATCCTTATCTGCCGCTATTGCTATTGGCCAAAGAATGTGAAAATTTTGACATGAATCAACATGTTAAGAGGCCTAATGCATTAAAACCATAGTTGCTAAAACATTACTTTGCGAATAAAAAGCATAAAAGCATGTTTTTTTTCATTTTTATAGAAAACATGTGAAACATACATAAAACATAAAACTACATTTAGCACATTAACATGTTAAAAAACGTACCATTTGTCAAGACAGAATACTGAAATGAAATAATTATTTGCAATTTTGTACGTTTATGTTTTAATGAGAACAAAAACACGACATTAAACATATTACAAAAACATTTTTTTTAAATATAAAAAAAAACATTTAAAACATTAAAAAAGACATAAAAAACATGTTTTTAAAAAAACATTTATAAAAATATAAAAATGTTTTTTACAACCATAAAACCACGGTTGTAAAAGGGAGGGGGGAAAAGAGCAGACCGTCGAGAGTCACAGCGGGGCCCGGGGCAACATTCTCTCCCCCTTTCTCCGCTAACATTATCACGGGGCCCTCTCTGAGGAGAAAAATTTGAATTTTTCTTTCTAAAGTGGTGCATTCTGGTGCATTTTATATTTCTGATCGACAGCGGGGCCCGGGGTAATTTACCCC
>Ga0056128_1003207_pt1 | contig 19933 bp, 15 predicted proteins | sample WorMetLIZISLAND2_FD_71113 | JGI IMG/M metagenome (GOLD analysis project Ga0056128, IMG submission 71113) | Marine gutless worms symbiont microbial communities from Max Planck institute for Marine Microbiology, Germany - Olavius geniculatus... ... | reverse complement strand
CTTTTTAAGCCCCCCCCTGACTGCCCTGACCAAGGGCAGAAGACAGAGTATAAGCTTAGAAGCCACCCTACCAGGGGTCCAATACAGATGGTACCCCATCTTTCAGGCGTTTGAGATATTCACATTAAATCAATCCCAAAATAGTGCAGCTGAAATTCATCACCCGGAGCTTACCAGATACAGGCAGTCAGCACAAGGCAAATTTTGTTGCCACTTTTATTAGACATACATCATAAAGCTTTCAGCTTCAGACAGCCTAAGAAGTCACCCTCATCTCCCCCCTCCTCCGCTAACCTTCCGCCCCCACTATGTCTATGGGCCCTCCCTATTCTTGCACTGCTCAAGCTGCCTGCCAGCCGATGACCAACAGTCAGGAGATAGCTATAGGCCACCAAAAGGCATATTCACCCAGCAACTTCAGCACTGGCACAATTCTTCACCTAACAATCATCGGTTTCTCCCCTTCCCCCATCCTTCCCCCTTCATGTCCCCAACTACACAGTGCACAATAGGTGACTACTCATTCACTGCATGGGCAAAACAGGACTCTTTAATGTCAATTTAGTGATTTTTTACCTTTCTAAGCAGAAATGTCCTCCATTCGTAAAAGCTGCCATTCCAAGGGACCCTAACCCTCAGAATAGTGGCCCTTTGGAATGGCGGGCCAACAAAAATTGGGCTCTGCACAGAACCAATTACTGGGCCACATGGAAACTTACAATCCAGTTTAGCCAATTATCTGCAGTGCTAGCTTGTGGAGATCATTTTTTACAACAACGAAGCAGTCCATGAGGCATGGTGACAATCATTAGGGTACAAATTACGAAATCAAATAGTACCCGGTAGTTACTATCATCAGCGTACTGTATACACACTTAAACAAATCTAGATATCGTAAAATCTTGATTAAAAGCTCCCAGCATCCATGAGTACAAGTTGCCTTGACCCCCATCCGGGACCAGGCATGTATTCGGGACATGGCTTATATCTGAAGTTTTATGAAATATTTACTTATTCTTGCACTGACAGTAGAATAGTCATCAGTCTGGCCTGCACTGATAATAAAACTCTGATCTGTGTGTACACTGATAATAGCTTTATCGAAGTCAAATAGTCACACATGGGTTCGACTCCGTTGAGTTTCACTGCATTGTAATGACTCCAGACAAGTTGTTCACCACACACATGCCTCTGTCACCACACAGTATGCTTGCAGTGTCTGTCTGCAGACACCACCAGAGCTGTGATGCTCTGCACTAGGAAGGTAACAGAGGACCTCAAGGAAAGTAACCGTAGCCCGGACAATGGTAAAAAAGCACTGCGGCGGATGTGCGAATCTGCAAATGTCGCAACAAAACTAGAGCTATAGTTAGGGATAGGGTTAAGATTAGGATTAGGATTAAGGTTAGGGATAAGATCAGGATTAGGAATGAATAGGGTTATGGAATGGTTAAACCAATAAATTACAGCTTAATTACACCGTTGCAACGTCCGCAATCCGCATTTCCGCTTTCTACCGTAGACTTCATAATTATGTCTCCTGCAGACAGGCTATCTAGAAACCAGGATAGGCTACTAGCTGGCCGAATATCAGTCGGATAAACGCAATAGCAAACGCGTCTACTTTTAAATAATGAAAGAATAAATAGAAAAACTAATACATCAGCTCACGTTCAACAATGTCGATGTCACCAGCCGGCGTCGTCACTTATCCGATTAAAATGCGTCCAAACAAAGCTTGTAAAATACGACATAAACTCGCAGTGTCAAAAACAATCCGAAATAATCGTGTAACAAAGACAGCATTATATTTTTGGCTGATTTTTCCCAGCATCAACCATAACAATTCTTCCTCTTCTTGTCCAAAACCAGTGAGCTAAATCTTTGTTTTTGTGTCGAAAATGTGTCGAAACAGTCGCCGACCAACGATGTACGGATCTTCGAATCTTCAGTCCGCCTTCGTCCGCAGATTCTGATTTAAGATCCGCATCCACAACAGCGTTTAGATCTGTCGGCATCCCCAATAAAGTAGAAAGTTCAGAACTTCAGATACTTTGATTTGGTCACGCTATCATCGTCTTTTAATGCCTTATGTGAAAAAAATACAGACTGGAGATTTGTGTATTTTCAGTGAATTGTATATAGCCTAATGCAAGTACTACCAGAGAGATACGAAAAAGACTAAAGTAAAGTAGGAGTCTTCAACTTTTGAAGTTTGACCTTACTCTGAAGAAGAAGAAGAAGAAGAAGTAAACAAGTAAATTAATAAACATAATAATTAGGGGCTTTTACCGTATCCCTATACTTGGTGAGCGCAGGCTCGCAGCGTGCGCCCAGTGAAAAATGAGGGGGAAGTTTTAATCTGACAAAATAATGACTGTGGCTATGTGGCACTTTTACTCGTATAACAGCCGACACAAAATTATTCATAGTTTTCATTCATTCATTCATTTATTTTTTATTACAGCAATGTCAAAACGCATTCGTTGTTACAAATATGTAGCACAAGGTAAACTTAAGTAGCACAGCTTAAAAACATTATCTGTGAATTATAGGGGAGCGATAAATGAGCAAAAAAACAACGAAAATGTCACTATTAATTGTGTCAGAGACCAGTAACAGTCCTTATACAGTAGTCTTGTAAAAAAAAGTTGGCATCAGCCAGGTGTCCGGAACGTAGGTATTGTGAGATGGGGTGGGACGGAGATTGTAATGTTGTGATGCCACGTTAGGTGGTGGTAGAAGATAGTGGAGTGAGTGTTGGGGGTTATTACAGAGTTTATTGAACAGTATTGAAAACCTATGAGTGATCGATTAGAATCCGCAGCTAGTTCGTCAGTAGATCCAAATTTCCGAAATATTCTCCGGATCCCTCGCGAAAACCGCACATTTCTGTGTGTAACGTGCCGACACACTGTGCCGACACGGTTCATTGGTATTCGCGGCACGTCGGATGTCTGTCGATTAGCTAACAGCTGCCGTCGGTTGCTGATGCAGATTGCAGAAGCCGCATGGGCGGTGATGAGGATGCATCAATCTGAGCATCCTTCGAGAATTAGCCATTCACTGCGCGCCATGTGAGGCACACGCCCTTACTAGTGAACAGAATACGCACCATCTGTGCTTAGAAGCGTATAGAGACCCATCGAAGCATGTGCTAGGAGTAAGCTCGCAACTGGAGTGGAACGCTGGCTCCATCTGGTGACTGTCGATGAAACGCAGTGATAAATCTGGAGTCTAAACTTTAATAATACTTAAATATTAAGTCGTTGGCTAAATTAAAAACGATTGCAAGGTTTTCGCTATAGAACAAATCACTGACATTATTATCGTCCAATTTGGCTGAGACGTTTGATATCATTATTAAACTGGGAAAGAGGTTTCTAACTATCCAGCCAGCTAATTCCCGTTAGGTTTAGTCAAGCTGACTAAACTTTTCAACCACGGTGTTCTTTTGTGTTTGGTATGGCTATTTATTAATCCAAACTCTAAAACCATAATAACGGCGGTCGCAAGCCATCGTAACAAGAGCATATCACCATATTGTGGTAAACTAGCGAGTAGCGACAGACTTTATTGGCCTGGGCAGGCGGCAGGCGCCCGCTTTCTAAGGCCGCCAAGCAAAGAGTGATAGCCCTGCCAGATGCTTTAGTACGCTATGTTCAAATGCTTGATGTCTTCTTTTTTCTGCGCAGAATCTTCGAGCTCTCTCAGCCAATCGCCGTGAAACTGATAAACTATGGGACTCTCAGAAATAGGTGCAAGTTTTGTATTCTTTGTATTGTAATCTTTGGTGTCCCGAAATTATTTTTGGGCGGAGCAAAAATTTATAGACCCCCTAATTTGACGCAGAATTTAGCGCATAGGGCTAGTGGAAATAACATCCACTGGCCCGAGGCCTATACGCTAAATTCTGCTTCAATTAAATTAGGGGGTGCATTGTCGAATAGTCATCGCTTAGGTCAGAGAATTTGGGAAATCGAGACGATCTCGTATGCAGTGTGAACGAGCCTTATGCTATACGTTCACACGTAGGCTTAATGCTGATCAAATGGATTATGGACTAGATCGTCTCGACCTTCGAAATTCCCCGACTAAGTTCGACCAAGCTCAGCTCGATCAACTGTGCTTGATCGCGCTTGTACACGACTTGTTTGCGACTATACTACTTGATATACGCGACCTCCACACGACCTCTCACAACTCGTCCGCGACTTTAACTCGACTACCAACCCGATATCTATTCGAACAACTTCTACTCGACATTACGCGATCTCCGTGTAGGTATAAAAAGGTCAGCTGGTATAAATGCTAGGGTATAAAAAAACTCCGAAGATTGTTGTGGCATTTAGTTGATCTCAGCAGCATTAGAGATTATAGGCCCAGGCCCTACATAATCAATGGGTAAAACAATTGCATTATTGTCGGCCAGGTAATTTTAGGTAGGCCTAAGGCAACCGCTGTATGGGTTGTATAACAGAAATTTGAGCTAATGCTCACGAGACGCGCGAAAGCCTATATGAGTTTCGGTTCAGTAGTTTAGGGGTGTTCACGCTAAGTTAATATACAAATACCAAATTCTCTATCTAGATCACATAACGATAGTTCCGTGGCGCCACCTAGTGAATGATATAGACTTGTGTCGCAGCCCGAAATTGCCAAAAAAGCCATAAAACCCCCTATTTTGGCGTTCAAGGTCATTCAAGGTCATTGAATTCAGCGCCAATCGAGAGCCAGTGTACGACTTCTTATTAGTGATTAATAGTAACCTATAGGCACCTCGCACCGTTACTGAGATACAGCGACTTATTGGCCAAAAATCGCAAATTTTGCCCACCCCCTCTCATTTAACGCCCTCGTTCGGGGTGACCCCCTTCGAATTTATGGAAAAGCTTTGCGGTTCCTGAAACTAGAGTCTTCCAGACAGCCGACGGTGAAAATTTTGTGATCGTAGCTTGCACCGTTTTTGACTGATCCACCCGTGTGACAGACAGACGGACAGAAGGACATATACGGACAGACAGAAATGCGATGGCTAAGACGCGCTAAAGCAGTAACTGCTTTCGCGCGTAAAAACTGCTGCAAGAGCTCAACAGTGGGGACCCTAATGGCTAAAATCATCTTCGGAGTGGACGCTAATGTTTGGGGAACTTCTTGACCGCAAATCGCTAAAATTATTCCGACACAGTAGTCATGGCGGCATTTTCAGCAGCTGATCTTTTACGATGAAGGTCATCTGAAGGACATATCGTGAAGTTGTACCGCGAATCGTATGAACGCCTTGTTACACATTAGGCCTACAATCAACTTGCAGCTGAAAAATAAGCTCAATTATTGCGTCACTGCTAGCTGTAGCTTAAGCCTATTCTTGGCTTGGACGGCAATTTATGTTCACAGCTCCATTTCACCGACAAAAAGTGAAATGACACCATCTTTAAGATCTGACATGGTTGTTTTCTCAGTGGCCATGCGCTGAAAACACGTACGTGCATGAGCGCGTGTAGTTATAGGCCTATAATTTATAGAAATGACAACTTTTTGAATAAAAAAACTGGAGAAAACTTACACCGCGAATGAACATGCTGAAGCCGAACGCGGAAGCCCAAGCCGGCGATGTCCAACAAAATTGGGCCTTCCACCAACTGCAGCAGACATGCCGATTTACTTCGTCGAATTATTCAACGATCGAAAACGACGACTTGTCTGTAGTCTAGATAAGTACAAACTATAGCCTACTCACTATACATTCATTCAGCTTAAAGTAATGACCGTGCAAAGGCGTCCATGTGGAACTGGTCGTATTTACGGACGCGTGACGCCAGGCCGTGCATGCTTTTATCACTGGCGTAGTCATACGGGGGGCACTAGGGGGCGCACGTGCCCCCCTAGGAGCCTACTCAGTTGCTCAAAAAAGTGCGCAAAATGCACCAAAACACGTCACTTTTACACACACAAAAATCCGAAAATTTTTGGAAAAGGGGGCACGGCCCCCTCGATCCCAGACCCCTTCTTTGACGGGACTGGACACCCCTCCCCGTGCCCTACCCCACTACAACTAGATCCTGGCTATGCTACTGGCTTCTATAGACTTCTATGTATAGACAGGCCTAGGCCTGTCGAATGCGTGACGACTGACGACGTGACGCGCGCATAAAACTCGATCTCAGATGCGTCAGTGATATGTGTCAACATCATATCAACAAGGACACGATGATTCAAGGACAAGACCGATTGAGACATTGCCTAACTAACGAGTCCACTGGCTGGACACTGAACACCGCAAGGTCCAAATACTTTCACTGGCATCCTCAGCATTAGGTTGGCGTAGCAGTAAATTTGAACGAAAGTAACTTTTAAATATCCCATTATTTTGTCTAAAATACTGTACAAAAACGGGCATTAGACCTAGACCTACATTAAACAACGAAGCGTTTTAGTTATTGCAGGATCTAAAATAGTCACTGCTGGAAATTCCTATTGGGTAGGTATATTATTTTGAAAAAATCTACTTAATATACAATATGCAGTATGTCTTCCCCCCACCTAGGAACCTACTCAACTAAGCCCTACTCAAAATAGTGCCAAAAATGCACCAAAACATTTCAGTTCCACTTAAGAAATTGGAAAAGTTTTTGTGCGAGGGGAAAAGATGTGCGAGTCTGCAACGATTTCTTTAACAATCACTGCCAGTACAAATAGGCCACGTTCTGCATAAGAATTTGTTTGTATCTGTTTACGCTTTTGTTTCTGTATGGGACAGACTACTACTCTGAGTTGGCGAAAAGAAGCCTCGAATAGGCGAGCCACAAAAGGTGGATCCGCCTTTATGGTCACGGAAAATACTTCGCTCTCCTGAAAGACGAAACGAGCCATACTCGTATATCAACACATATTTGTGCAGCATATATTTTTCCCCATTTTCGTTGTCTCCGCAAACTGATTTAACAGGCTACTCGCAGTAATCGTGGCCACACGGAAAATAAAAAAAGTCGCACAAAAACAGCAGGAAAATTAGCAGAGTTGAACACATGTTGAAAACCGACATAGCAACATCTGTGCAACGTTCTTTTTATCATAGATGTAACCACGGCCTAAGTCACAGTACTGTTGTAGGCTTATTGTATTAGTGTTTTTAGCAGGAGATGGTCACGTATAGTTCGAGATGAGCTGCGCAACTTCACAGTGCCATAACGCAGCATTAAGGCGCGTTCAGAGCGTCGACGTAACTGAACTAAACTGACAAGGTTTAGTCTGACAAACAGACCAATGGGCCAGTAGCTCACTGGTCATCGGTGAATGCGCACGTGTGCGTAGTCACGTAGGCCACGGGCCCACCGACGCCGTTAAATGGTGCCTACTGTAATGCATAACTGCTCGCTCATTGGTCAGTTGGTCAAACTACAGGGTGTGCCAAAAATGACCCAACTTGTTTTTTGTCAGAACTTCGTCAAATCTCCACCGAATTTGGTAATTTTTGGCACACGGGCGGCTAAGACGATAGAAATATGTACGGTACACTCAATGTCCAATTCGCGTAGTTTATTTCAACGCAATACCATGTAAAACAGAGATGCTCCAAATTGTTGCATAATGCTCAGTTGTTGTCTCCGTAAAAATTTTAAGGATTTAATTAAGCACACAATAAACTAAAATGTGATTTATTCAGCAGAATTATAAGTTTGTGTAACAACTTGCTTCCAAATTATCAGAATTTATGCCCAACGTGTATACAATGGCTTAGACGTGGCGCCACGGCTGACAGCAGCATTAACGATCAACTAATCAAAATGCACAGCACTCATTCGCGGGTAAAATCTGTTTTAAGCTTATCACTCAGTTATTTTGTTGTTTGCCATTTTCATTGTAAAATATTTAATACCACATCACATGGCACTTCCTGTTAAATTGATAATAAAAAGCGAGCAATCTGATACAGATAATCACAGTGTGATGTAACAATTTAGAGCATCTGCGTTTTACACGGTAGCGTATTGACATAAACTAAGTGAGGTGGACAATGAGTGTACCTTACATCTTCCTGTCTTGGCTATTCGTCTGCCAACAATTGTCAAATTTGGTGCTGATTTGACGAAGTTCTGACAAAAACAAGTTGGGTCATTATTGGCACACCCTGTATACCAAATCAGTTCAGCTCAGTTCAGTTCAGTTACGTTGCCCTGTACGCGCTTTATATAACGACACGCGAAATCACAATGTTACTTGTATACACTGTAGCCTACACAAACGCAAAATCAACTCATCGAATTGATACATTAATTAAATTAGTTAATTAAACTATACGGGCGTATTCAAAATTGTGAAAAGGGGGCCGAGTGTACATTTTAAACGTGTATTTTTAAAAGTGTTGGATTAGTTTCGTTTAAAAAGCTTGATCCCAATCAGGATGCAAATTGAAACTTGTACGCAAGTGACCCCAAAATATATGTCCCCGTTCAACGTCATCGCATAAGTTCATGCAACGTATAGGACGTTTCACACTCGTATAATAGGCCTATATGAAACGTCACTTTTATAACGTCTGCCCCGGGATGTATCCTATAGGAATGATGACGACGCGGTGACATCACACCGATGACGTCAGAAGTACTGGTCGTCACTCCGGTAGCTATGTCCAGCAGCGAAACTGGCTGTAACATTAACAACGATTAGGCCTAGATTAACACTAAGAATATCGCATCATTCGGCTTCGTTCTAAGTTCTAACCAATAAACTCGCTATCGTATAGGAAATATGAAAGTTAGTAATTAAAGTGGTAAGTAAAGCAACTATAATAATACAGTAAGCAAGTAAGTAAAAAAAATTGTTAGGTGCAAATTTAACAGATAACAAATTCTATGTGACTAAACTACTAGGCCTATGCACCGCGATCTGAACAGCCGAACAAAATGTATAATCTATAAGCTTACCCCGTTTACACGATTGAGCAAACGTCGAGCAAACGTCGCGCTGGCTCGTCTAGCTAACATATAGCAGCTCGTCGAGCCAGCTTGATCGTGTAAACGGGGTATTAGAACTTAAGGCCCTTATGATTAACTGAGCGAACATGTGAAATCGCATGAATTTAGTTAATCATTGAAATGGCGAAAAAAATTGCTAGAATTATTGTTTGGATCTCCGGTTATGCTAAAACTCAGAGACGGGGCAGTTTACAGTCCGGGATTGCCAAGAGCAAAGCGAGGTGACCAAAAGTTCTAAAACGCAAGGTAAGCTTAGATACTTTAGTTTGAAGCTATTTTAAGACACGCTGATGTGCGGCGAAACTCACAAGACGCGGTCGGTGATGAATTCAGCATCGTAACGTCGATATGCGAGACGCGCATAGACCGCTCAGCGGCGGCGGCCTGACGCTCAGTTTGACCTTTATCGGCGGGGGTTTGACCTTCACCTGGGCGCCGTCCGTTCTCCGCGCCGCCGCCGCCAACGCGACAGCTGCCGAAAGACTGACTGGGAACCATGTCGGTAGGTTTACTATACGTTTTCTGTACAGGCAATCAGCAGACAACAGACAACAGCTAAGACCGACTCCAGCATGTGGCTTATATTCCCCCAAATCTGGAATCGAAGTCAGGCGCAACTCCCCCCAGTTTTGGGCTCAGTTTCCCCCCCCCCCAAAAAAATTTCTGACTCAAAGTTTTCCGCTCTATTTTGGGCTTCTTACTCCTTTGGAGAGAAAGTTTTTTAAGGGTGTATATTGAAAAATAGGGGGAGTAAAATATAAGGGGATTTTTGTTAAGGGTGTAGTTTGTCCAGTGAAAATAGAGTGGAAGTTTTGATCTGCATTAACCTTCCCCCTATTTTTTACTGGGCGCAAGCTGCGCCCACCAGGTAGGCCTATAGGGATAGAAACGACTGGCAGTAGCTTTTGTCGTGTTTTTGGATATTCACAGACACACATAACCTTAACTATAAGAGTATTCTAACAGCTTAACGTACAGCGTTGAAGTTCAAGTTTGTTTACAAATTTTAGAAATTTGCAGGGAATTATCTCGCTAGGTAACTTAAATTTGAAGTAAATGCAGCAGTCTCCTATTATAGCCCAGTAACTGTTGTACATATTTTTGTTTTGTTATCTACCACATTGTGTTGGTGAATAAAGATTATCATACAGACATGCATTAACTATAACAGCAGCTGCATGCTGATTACGAATATTACAGGCTGTGCCGGTCAGATATAATCACCTTTTTGCGCATAACTTGTCGGTTGTATTTGTACAAAAATTCCATGAAAGACGTGACCAGCGAGAGGCCGAGGCCGCCCACGAGTATGTAGAATATGCCGGCGACGTTGCTTAGCGTCAGAGGACTCTGAGACGACCCCTGCAGTAAGTTTATATAGAAATATGCAGCGTTTGACTGTCATTCAATTTCAACGAGTTTTTGCGCTTTAACTTCGCCAAATATTAACCGATTTTCAACGTTTTTACCGTCAGAATTTGGAAAAAATTTGCGATAATATTATCGCTAAAGATGATATCTCACCACACTTCACGTGTGTCGCTGCACTACCGTGTGAAATATCAGTCTTAAAAGCAACAATTAAAAACAAAACTTCTGTACTAACACATTTAAAAAAATCAACAACAGGAAACAATGTGTTTATTGTCTCAGTTGGTGTCTAAAGCAACTGTCACATCCTGCAGTTTTTACATCAAAAATGTTCAATGTGTCCGCCTTGCCGCTCCTGGTGGTTCAAAAAATAAACGTTAAAAAGTACTAGAATGATAAGAAAGTCTGGTACGTCACTTGTGGCAAAACCGTCGCCAACAATATGATATTAATGTCTTGAGAATAATTACTATTATTCATATTATTCAAATTATATTCATAATGTTATTATAATTATGAGCATCATCATCATCATCATTATATCATACCTTGGAGTCGTCGACGACGCACTCGCCTTTGCCATACCACCAGGTATTATGCAGTTTCTGAAGGTGACCCTTCTCCAGCATCGTCAGCACTGCCAGACCGATTCTATCTCTACACATTCCAACACATTCCATACTGCGATCCACTGCCGTCGTGGTACAAGAAGGAAAAGAAAAGGGCAACTGCCCATTTTTGGCTGTCAAGAAACTGTCAAAAAATCTTTTTATCGTCGAAACATTTGCGTCTAAAATGTAAAATTTAGGGCCAAAAAACTTAATTCTAGAAAAATTTAGAAGCCACTTTGAGCAACCATAAAATTTGCAGTATTATGCTAAAAAAATTGCAGCTTCTAGCCACGCTTATAAGGTGTTTGCACGATTGAGCAAATAGCGAGCAGCTAGCTCGACGTTTTGTGGTAATTAACATGCTAATTAGGACGGCGGGCGGGTTGTAATTGGAAGGCCTATATAACAAGTGATCAGCTGTAGGACAAGCCCATAAACCTACATTTGAGCCAGGAAACGGGATTCCATCGAACCTGCTTGATGTTTGCTCGACGTTTTTGGACGTTTGCTCGATGTTCGCTCGATCGTGTAAAGAGGGTATTAAGCCGACGTCAAAGACGCAAAATGTGAAATGCCAAACACCTAACTCGAAAGAAAAAAGACACAGAAAACGTCAAAACTCTAACACCGGATTGGTGGCGTAGCTTAGAGGTAACGTGTTTGATTCGATCAACGAAGTTACTCTACGCCGGGCCGGGTTAGTACAGTGATGGGTGACTGCCTACGGGCAGGTAAACCATCTCGGTATTTTAACCAACGACCTACGTCAACTCAGCCTTCCATTTTTCCTAAATCGAGTACCGGCCCATCTGGCTAGGGTTAAGGCGGGTCGCGTTCACCTGTGTCGGGTGGCAGGTAACACTGTGTGATCCCATACGGCAGGTGACGCTCCGTAGCTCTAAGATGGGCTTCCCATTAAGAACTATAATACCACTACCATCTTTAATTAACCGTTTCACCGACTTTCAGCTTAAAAAGGCAAAAGTCAGAGTTGGAGATAATGTTGCGGGGGCCTACATATTTTGTCTATAGTTCAGTGTAGAAAGACGAGGATTGAGAAATAAAAGTACTGTCGTCAATACTTATGCTAAAAATATGCTAAAATGGATATGCAAAAATTCTGTGTAACAAACACTGGCCGATAAGTTAAGATTCTTACAAGAATTCAAATATGACTCAAATAAACCGTGTAAGTTACATGTATATACACTGTATAGACCTAGGGCATACAGTTACTACCAGCTACCATTCACGATAAGTTATTAATAGGTATACTACGTGTGTCTCTTATTCTTTGAATCGTTTACATGAAAATTTAACACAAAATAGCAATTTAAGCAAGATCTTTACGTTGGTATGCTGGTGAACTCTGGTTTATGTTTCGTTTGTCTGATAAAAACGTCGGCTATTTCAGTCCACGCGTATAGCCCAAATAGATAGCCAGAAGAATGCTAAGATGCGCTGCGCACGTAGCCCCCTTAGCGGTGACAGAATAACTTATAGCGAAGCGTGACGGAATGCTGATTAATTTGCCAGTCTTTCTGCACAGTCATTTCGCCCTTTTAATTGCATGTCTTATATTTAGTCTTCTGCAGTTTTCCACGCCGATTTTCTGTCCGTTTGTTTTGAATGAGGGAGAAAACAAAACAATGAGATAAAAAAAACAACGTTGCGAATAGCAAATAGGAAGCAGAATGCACGAAGAAATTTTTATTCGCCGTTTAGCACAGTTCCACAGTAAATTTTCCGCCAATACTTGATTTAACTGAGTTTTTTCGCTCACTATTCGACCTAAAATGTAACTCCTAGTGTATGCAAGATTTTTTACTGTTACAAAGGACAAAATTAACCTACAGTAACTTGTAAGTGATGCTTTAAAAACAGATTACGCAAGTGGTGAGTTAAAAAGTCATACAGTAATGAAGTAAAAAATGAAGCGTGTCCAAAAACTATCAAAGACGATAAACAAACCGCAGAGATAACGTTGACGCTCAAGCTCAGACGTAGAGAAAAGGCATCCGAACAAAATTACAATACAACACTATACAATAAAATTTAAAGTAAAAAATGCCTACGGCACCGCAGTCACTTTACAGTCAGCTATGAGAAAAAACAGCAAAACAGATGAGTCTTGAGTTTAGTTTTAAATGTTCGCAGACGTCACTTCTGATGGCAGACTGTTTCAAGTTCTTGCTGCAGCAACGGATAACACTCGGTCGCCGATCGTCGACAGACGTGTCAGTGGTACAGTCGACGACAACAATAATTCGCATCACCGTATGCATGCACAACCAAAAAATCCCCGCTGTCGTTACGGTGGGCCGACAGTACGGCATATATCCGCAGACCAGCGTTTGCACAACTTCCGGTTGCAGCAAAAACAATTTCCCAGAGTCACTACAGTTCCATACACGCCATGGTGACGCTGCTATATCGAATGCTATAGTCAGTGTTACGATACGGTAATTCGGCGCATGTGGGTGATGGCTGCCGGTAGAAACTTTGTATTTAAAATTGCGGTCAAACCGCTGCAGATAGGGATACGGGTACTATTGGCAGACTATAGGAATTCGTCACGAACCTGTCCAACGGTACCATCGCCGACCGTCTACGACGTACCGTTTAGATACAATACATGCGTTAGAGACGACGACGACGACAACAGACAGACGAGTGTCGACAAACAAACAGATGACGCATTGTACCCAAGACTCGACCTAACGGTCGCCCCCCCCAAAAAAAAATTCTTCTTGTTATGACGAAAACAAGCAGGAAAAAACGTTTTTTACCTGAGGGGGGAGCCGATGGGCGTGGCGATGCCGTATCCCTTGGAGTCGAGATTGTCTCCGACCTTCATCGTATTGCACGGCTTGCGCTGGTTGTAATACTCGTTCATCGTGTTTCAATCCCCAGGTGGCAGCACTCACCTGAGTAATAGTGTCATGTTAGTATTCGTTCATCGTGGACTCTAGTAGGAAGGCGTACTTGCCCTTGGAGAGGCGTACTTTCTGCACGCCGTCGCTGACGGTCGGCACCAGCACCCCGGGCGTACTGCTCATGAAATCCCACATCGTCTGGAAGACCGGAATCTTCGAGTTCTGTGTGTATGTACAGCGTTTTCCAAATTAATGAAAAATGTTTCAAAATTCAACGTTGTGTGATTGTAACTTTAACAAGAAATATTATTAGATTGTGACCAATCTAATGTACTCCTCGCGCGCATCATTTTCTTTTGTATTCTTTTAGGAGCATTTTCGTTCCTTTCGGTTTGTATTAGAGGCCCGGCATCTAATTGAAACCCGTTTAATATTATACTAATAGTGACTGGCGTCGAGATCGTTATTGGAAATTGTCTCCCCGAAGTTCATAAAATATCGCCAGATTTTAGGAACTGAGAGGAAAAAATTTCCAATAACGATCGATGACGCAAGTTGCCATTTGTCTTGTTATACCTCAAGCATGCGTGTATCTGGCACCATTACGGAGATATGGCGCCTCAAAGATAATGGGCCCACGACCTTGACCTTTTACAGTGATTCGTAACAGATTTCTTATGCGAACTAGTAATACAAAGCGAAAGTAACAGAGACAGGCAAACTAAAATTATATCCACGTAGGCCTACTCGTAACTCAGTTCTAGGTTAGAAAGTAAGTAGGCCTAAGTAAAACGTGAGTTTATATAACACATAAGATTAAGATCAACCTCTAATAGGCCGCACTACAGGTCATGTTCGTCCGTGCGTTCGTCTGTCTGTCTGTCCTGCAAGCCAAAAAACCGAAATTGCTGTGAACGTTTCTCTGGATACGAGTAACTCGTAACGAGAGTGCCAATTTTCAATTCGAACGGTCTAACGTCAGGCGGACGACCGCAAAAAATATATGTCGACACTAGGCCGATACAGTTTTCTTAGCTAAACGGATGGCAAAATATCAATATCATTCTGACGGAACCTTGAAGAAGGCATTGGTGGATCCGCCATGCAACGTGCCGTACTGTATTTCCGTCTGTTTGGCCAAGTCGTCGGCGTTCTCAATGGGCGTCAGCATCCGCTCGACAGTCAAGAACGCTGCCAGGTTGGCGGTGTAGGTCGAGATGATGATCAGAGTGAAAAACCACCAGACACTGCCGACGACACGCCCTGACACCGACCTGTCAGCACAGACGACCGACCGACTGCACGCTGAGAATTATGGGTAAACAGATTCTTTGCTGGTTTCAGTGGTAACCGGTCACTACGTCAGAACGGGCACTAGTCCGAATTTGGTCAGGTTCCAGTTCGCCATAACCAGGGGTCGCCATATCCAAGAGCCATTTTAGCCAATATCCGCCAAAGCCAAAGATGCCATATATCCCGATTCCTAACCCTATCACCAATCATAACCCTAACCCAACCCCTAACCGTTGGGCTGTTCGGACTAGTGCCCCTTTGAACAAGTGAACTGTCCACGTGGAAAACAGATTCTTCGACTGTTGCAGTTCGTTAAAATTAGACATACATGTATTTCTCTGGCAACCTTTGAGTGACTGTATGCTATGGATATTACACGGTTATTTCCAGTGGCTAAGAAAGCTGCAAAAGGGTCGATTACCTCCCCCCCTATATTTTTGCCTTTCGAAAAATTGTCAGAAAATCTTCATGTCAAGCATTTTTTCCAGAAATGCAAAATTTGAAGCTGTAAACTCCTCTTCTGGAAATAATTTTAGGGTAAAATTACAATTTTGAGCACGCATAATCACGTCTGTCGGAAATTTACGACTGTCCAGTGGCGTAGCCAGAAATTTCAATTGGGGAGTCTCGTCTCCCTTCCTCTCCCCTTTTTCCCCTATTTGTCCCTTCTTTTCCTGCCCTTTCTCTTTTACCCCTTCTCTCCTTCCCCGTGCCCTTCCCTTTCCCTCTCTCGATAAAAGTATGACCTCTAAAATCCAGCTAAGGAGTCTGAGGGAGCGCTGTGAGCTCCCCTAGCGGGGTCTTGGGCCGAAATCCCAGCCGAAATCGAATTTGGTGCATTTTAGCTTTAAAAGATGAGATCTGGTGGCAACAATTTTAACTATTTTCCCGACAATAAACTGACCAAATTGGCAAATTATGTGCAGTTTATACGTATGCTTATATTTTGTCTGGAGAATTGGGGGGACCTGGGCTACGCCACTGTGGCTGTTTGTTGGAATTTTGTCGGAATAGCAGTGTCTATCGGAAAACTGCAACTTTCCGCTCGGCCTACTTTTTCAACACACGACACCACTAGACTTCAGTAAACAGACTGATGACGCCGACGGTGACAGACTGACTGACCGCGGAGAGATGTCACATCCCTGGCGCAGCAGCGCCGCCAGCGAGAACCAGAGACTGTTGTAGACGTTGAAATCATTCGTGAAGCTCGGCCCGTTCTCGCGGTCCTCGATCTGCCACTCGGACGGACTGAACCGGCTGACGAGGAACAAGACGAAACTGACCCCGAGGTACGACAGGACGATGCAGAACCAGATGTAGCGGTGCAGCGGGTCCATGAACGAGAAGACGCCCGGCTTCTGTTTCTCCGGCTTCTTGATCATGATGCTGATGCCTAGCTGCATGAAGGGCTTGCTGAAGTCGACGACGCGCTCTCGTATTGAAGAGATTGTCAACGGCGCTACTGCAACGTCTGCCTCCTGAATGCAACACGCCCCCGACCCGCGGTAACTTAAAACGCGTAGGAAATGCGCTGAACGAAAATGAAATGTCAAAGTTCTGTTTCTTCTGTTCATTTTTCTTCGGTTTATTTTCTTCACTTTGTAAAAAAATCAAAGTAAAGGTGGTGTATAGCTCTTAATAAGAAACCCCTCACAGAGCTACGGAGCGTCACCTGCCATCTGCCATATGAAATCACACCGTGTTACCTGTCACCCGACATAAGTGAACGCGCCCCGCCATAACCGCAACCGGACAGCTTGGTATATTCGATTTACCTACCTCGGAAGGATGGAAGGCTGAGTTGACCTTGGTGCTGGTTACATACCAAGATGGTTTACCTGTCCGCAGACAGTCGCCCATCCAAGGCTCCAAGCTGTAACCACCTGACAATTTCCCGGCCGGGAATCGAACCCAGCACCCTACCGTTACACTACCAAGCCGCCGCTGACAATATCGTCTATACGCGCGTTTAGTTATACCTCGTTTACACGACGAAGCTGGCTCGACGAGCTGGCTCTAGTTAGCTAGATGTTTGCTTGATCGTGTAAACGGGGCATTACGCTAGTCCATCTTAGCGTTGCCCTACATTTTTATGCGGCCGCATTATGCGTGTTGTTCGTCCGTCCGTCCGTCTGAAGTGTCGGAAGATCCGGTTCTGTGACCTTGATCTTCGACCTATGACCTTGAAATTTAGCAGAGTTTTTGCGGTGGACGGGTAGACGTTCGTGCAAAATTCTATCAAGCTACGTGAGTCAAAAGTTCATGAGTCATCATGTTGACAAAGCAAAAGGAACACAGAACAAACTTAGCGACAATGCTGAAAACAATACTGTCGTCGCTACCGCGGACAGTAATAACGTACGCGTCTGGTGAGTTCGCCGACCATGCCGTCCCAGGTGCCGTTTGCCTGCTTGGAGCCGTACTTGTTATCACGGACCAGTCTCAGCTCATAGTCCATATCAAGCTCTTTGAACAGCATGTAGGCCAGGTCGACACAGTAGCCCTCATAGCGCTCATTACCGGTCAGTACACTGCCGTCGTCTGGAGGCTTCTTCGGGTCCAAATACGGCGACGACTGCACAGAAAACAACCACGTACACAGATACCGTTTTACTAGCGAGATATACGACACTGAATCGATTTGGTCAGGTATGAATTTCAGGTTTTTTAATAAGATGCGTAGTGACACACATTGCATTAACCTACTGTTACCCTGTAACAAAAGCACCGTCTATGGCCTCAGGGACAGAGAACACCATTACGAATTACATACTGTACCTGGCAGAAATTCTTTTGTTATGCGATGTCTGTATAACTATAAGTAAATTATTGCCTAAGTTTTTTTTACTCAGCTCATCAACGGAAACTTATCTCAAATCTACGAAGCGTCAACTGCCATATAGAATCATACAGTAATCATGCAGGCCACTTGACACAAGGCAAACGCGCTCCACATCAGCCCTAGCCAAGCAGACCGGTGCTCGATTTACCTACCCCCTTCGAGACAAAAAGTACAGTTGACCTGGGCAATTGGCTATAATAATTATGCCGAAACGGTTACACCCATCCATGTACTAAGTGGGCCCAACGTTGGGCGACTACGTCGATCGGACACGGCATGTTAACCACTGGACCACAATCAAAAGAGTCCACGTAGACGGACACAGGTCGACTACGTGACTCCTCATTCTGCGTGGCACTTTGAGCTTAAACTCAATTAAGCAAGCTGATATACGTGAGCCTACGCAGGCCGAATGGCTGGCCCTGTCGATAGCCGGTACTTTTAACGATTTACCCAGTTTTTACGCGCGAGATTGAGCTAGCATAGCGCGTATCAGCTATGGTAATTCTATCTTGGTGTCTGTCACAAGCCGGTACCGATCGGAGCCCAGATGAGATAGGGACTTCTGGTTTTCATCGTATGATAGCTAAGAGTCTCTAGTATTTTGCGACAAAATTTCATGCCACTGGATGAAGGGAGTCCCCAAGAACGAGGGGAGAAAAGGGGGCACCCCCCTTAAAAGGCGTTATTTTACCGCTATTGGCTCGTCTAACGTGAAAATGGTTGCAGATAGTCTCAGACATGCTGCTTATTATAACAAGCACTGGCGACGAGCTTCTTAGAAATGTCACCATCGATGACCTTGAATGACCTTGAACTCCCAAAATAGGGGGTTTTAGTAATATTTTTTCGCGATTTTGGGCTGTAACACGCATTTCAAGAGTGAATTGCGCCGAACTGGCTGGAGATAGACCAAGACAACCTGCGCATGAAATTTTCAGCATTGAATGTAGATTTCAGCAATTTAAGTCTGGACCCTCTAGGTTCAAGGAGGCCTGCGCACGTGGGTGTCAAAAAGGGGTTCCTCTTATAAAAGTGATTATCCGCTGCTGGCTTGCCTAACGTGAAAATGGTTGCAGATAGCCACAGACATCCTGCTTAATATAACAAGCACTAGCGACGAGCTTCTTAGGATTGTCAATATTGATGACCTTAATTGACCTTGATTGACCTTGAACCCTAAAAATAGAGGTTTTTGGTGATCTTTTGGCGATTTTTGGCTGCAAAGGAGTAAACTGAGACGAAATGGATGGAGACAGACCAAGATTACCTGCGAACATGAACTGCTATAGGCTCTCGCGCGTCTCATGAGCATTACCTCAGATTGTTGTAACTAACTAGAACGCTAAATCAGCAATAGTCCTGCTAGCAGAGTATATTCGTTGCAAATTTTTGGAGATAGCCATCGGTAAAGCTTTCTTGATCATAGCCAGCGTCGTTTTGACAAAATACCAGTGTTTGACAGACGGACGGACGGTCAGACGGACAGGCATGCCGACAACCGCTATAAAAGCATTTGCATGATGCGCTGTTAGTAAAAAGAAAAACAAACAAAAAATACTAAAAGTGTACATTCTTAAACAGTGACAGAAAGACAGATAACCTGTAACACTTATTAAACTTAACCATGGCTTTCAAGAAAAAAATTAAACTCCCTCTTTGTGAATGCGCAAAAACACAGGCCAGCCATCATGTCTTGCACTGCAGTGAATTTCTGGCTGATATTGTTTCAGATTTGCTTTTATCGCAGACGAAACACTATTTTGTTTTGGTTTTGCCTGCCTATATTATCTACACTGTGTCTGGTAAAAAAACTGACCCCCATTTGCTCAAATTTGACATTTATATATACAACTTTATTCGTCAGAACACTGACAGCAAAATACAAGATAATAGAAAAAATAAACAACTTAACTAAAAAACAAACTAATAACTGGCATTGTTCTCAATAGCCAACAG